>OATI01000019.1_pt1 | contig 221620 bp, 180 predicted proteins | sample 1494981 | NCBI WGS metagenome assembly OATI01 (sample SAMEA2579952, study PRJEB22360) | human gut metagenome
GGACCTTTAGCTCAGTTGGTTAGAGCAACCGGCTCATAACCGGTCGGTCCTGGGTTCGAGTCCCCGAAGGTCCATTTTTAAATTATTTTGGCCCAGTGGCTCAGTTGGTTAGAGCGTCGCCCTGTCACGGCGAAGGTCGAGAGTTCGAGTCTCTTCTGGGTCGTTAGCAATGAGCTGACGAGTTTGGTAAATTGCATATGGATATGGAATCTTAGCTCAGCTGGGAGAGCATCTGCCTTACAAGCAGAGGGTCATAGGTTCGAGCCCTATAGGTTCCATATGCCGCAGTGGCGGAACTGGCAGACGCCCGGGACTTAAAATCCCGTGGGTAGTGATACCCGTACCGGTTCGATTCCGGTCTGCGGCATGACTTTAAAGAGGGAGAAACGTTGATTTTACAGCGTTTCTCCTATTTTTTTGTTATTTTAAATTTGATTACAGTTGATTACACTTTTATTTTAAACATTATCTATTCACATCTAAAACATTTTTCATAATATCATAAGTTTCTTTTTTTGATGTCTGTTGACGGATATAATGAAAAGTTGTTCTTGTATCTGAATGACCTAACATTGTAGACAGTTGGTTTAAAGGAACTCCAGCTTCGTAAAGCATAGTTGCTACGGTAAAGCGAATTTGATGACTTGATCTATATGGAATATTTAATGGTGCACAAACCTTATTTTTGAGATAGCGATTAAAGGAATCCGCAAAAAGAGGTTTGCCATTACGCATGAATAAATATTCTCCCTCTGGATATAAGTGAATTGTCTTATCAACAATTTTCTTTGCCTGTGCAGTAAGAGGAATATAACGAAAACCCTCAGTTTGATTTCCCTTAATACGTTCTTCAATGGTATATTCTACTCCAGAAAAAGATAAATCATCATTCATAGTCTGATGTTTTCTTATGGAACGTGAAATATAAATTTTGTCGTTTTGAATATCTGTTTTTTTTATGCTAAGGAGTTCCCCTATACGAACACATAAATAAAAAGCTAATTGAACTGCTAGAGAATACTCTTCATCATTGCAACATAGATAATCTAAAATCTTTTTACGTTCTTCCAGTGTATAGTTACATTTATCGGAAGAAGTAGGTTTACATCGAGTTTGAAATTGCTTAAAATCAACATCGCGCATAGGATTATTTTGTATTAACTTAAGTCGTATGGCGTGCTTGAAAATTCCATTAAGCAGACTTTTAACGTTTATAAGTCGCTTATACGTGATAGCATGATTAATCGTTATTTCTAAGAAAAAAGTTTCAATATCAAACATTTCAACAGTTACTACTTTTTTTTGAGCGAATGAATTTTCTCTTAAAAAACAATTCCAATCATTTTTATTTTCTTTAATAGTTTTAGGATCAGTTCCCGTGTCACGTCTCCAGATCATCCAAAGTTCAAATAATTTTTCAATGGATAAAAGGTTAAGGTTAGCGATTTCAATTTTCTTTTTGTAATCGGCAATGATGGCTTCTTCGATTTTCTTCCTTGTTGACTTAGCTATTTGTTTTCTTCCGTGGGGTTTGGTGGAATCAGGTAAATATGTATACCAACGTCCATTGGTTCCCTCTGTTATTGCATATGGATGCTGTTTAAGAATTGCATTATTGTTCATAACTTCAATTTTTTTCAGCACATCTTCCGAATCTAATATACCACATGCATTAAGAAAATCCAATTCATTTAAAAGATATAATTTTTTGTTTTCCATTATTTTAGCTCCATTCATTTAGAATGAAGCTAAAGTGATTTTGCACAATATAAAATGAAAAAAGAGTCTAATTCAATTGGACATTAGAAGAGAGGTATCTTTTTAGAGTTTAAACATAGCTTTATATTTTTTCTTACAGTCATAATAGGTAGAACGAGGTAATTTAGATAGTTTTATCTTAGATTCTTCAGAAAGTTGTTTAAAGTGAGGATCCTTTTGTGCATTAGTTAAAAAATCTATGTATTGTATTAAACGATTATCTTTTTCTGGCATAAATTTTTCTAGGAATAAAAGTGCTTTAGTATCAATTTTTAGCTCATAATAATATTCCTCAATAGTGGAATTAGTAGCTTTATAGTTTTTAAAAGTCGTGGTTATTCCAGGAATTTTTCCTAAAAGTTCAAGAGTATCACAATCTTCCGGTTTTTTTACATAAAGATTTAATTTGTATGATTCTTTATTATTCATATAATTAGGTCACCCCCTTTTTTTATTATTATACAAATCAATTAGAAATACAAGAAAATTGTATAAAGACAACATTATATAGGAATCCAAAGACATTAGACTTAATTTTCATAACGTACTCTATATTCTCAAATTAGCATTGCAGATTTGCAGATAAGGAGGTGACACATTCTTACAGGAGAGGACAAATGTCTAAAGACATTAGACTTAATTTTCATAACGTACTCTATATTCTCAAATTAGCATTGCAGATTTGCAGATAAGGAGGTGACACATTCTTACAGGAGAGGACAAATGTCTAAAGACATTAGACTTAATTTTCATAACGTACTCTATATTCTCAAATTAGCATTGCAGATTTGCAGATAAGGAGGTGACACATTCTTACAGGAGAGGACAAATGTCCAAAGATATTAGACTTGGTTTTTATAACGTATTCTATATCTTCAATTTAGTATTACAGATAAGGAGGTGAGAAACTATGATGTTGCAGGATAAAAAAATAGACAAAGACGATATTTTGAAATATTGTGAGATAACTATTGATGTAGTTACAGGTGTATTTCATTGGTTGATGAAAAGATACGATGCAAATCCGGAAAAATGTCAATATATTGCACTGTACGTACTGTTACTGCACACAATTAGCAGTAGCCAGAAAGCATCTAAGAAGAAAAAATCCGCAAAAAAGTCCAAAAAAAATAAGAGGAGATAGTTGTAATGAGTATCAAGTTGGTGATGGCAATGCTCAGATATAGAGCAATTGCTGAGCGAAAATCGTTATTGGGTGTCGTAACAGAAACTGTAAGTGGCGCTGTATTATGTGATGATGTAGACATTAATGCTCTTGTATCACAATTGTACGGTAATAGCATATCAATGACCGAAATGGTGATACGGACATGTAGCATACTGCGAGATCATGCGACTGAGATACAATTAAAGGAGAGCAGTATGTTGGTACAGTATCTGGAGCCAATAATGGGTTATATGGCAATGAGTAATAATGGGTTACAGATTGCATGGCGGGAAGTAGGACAGGCAATTAAGGATGTGACATCCGATGAATGTGTGTTATGTGATTATCGAGGAGATTGGGAGCGTAATGTGCTGTCAATATTATTAGAGCACTGGCAGTATGTATATAATAGTCCTACAGTATATAATTTTATTATGAGATCGTGTGAAGCGTATAACATACATGATTGTTATGATACATATGATAATCGTCTGAGATTGTGTTGGATCGTTACAGATATTATGCGTACGCGTACAAGACAGATCAGATAATACATAGTGGGTAGCTAGTTGCGGCGCATGCAGTAACTGCGTAGGGCGATAGCCCTGTGCCCTCTCTATTGAGAGGGCAGCCCCCCGCAAGGGGCAAGATAAGCAGCGTAGAGCAGCGGTGGAAGAATTGGAAATTCTGCCATATCTTGTATGGCAGATTAGAATGTTGTTAGTATAAAAGAGGTTAAAGAAATGGCAAGTGTAAAAAAATTTGATGAGTCTGCGGTTGTTAATCAATTAAGACACATTGAGCGTACTATTCAGAATCCTGAAAATAAGGATATATGTAAGGAAAGAACAGTAGAGAATTATTCTCTTGCACCTCAACGTGGAATTAGTTCGTATGATTATTATGTAGAACGTAAAAAAGAATTATATTGTTATAACCGTAAGGATGTTAAGGTTATGGCAGGTTGGATAGTTACGGTACCGAAAAATTTAAAAGAATCTGATAGAGAAAGATTTTTTCAAGTAACATATGAATTTCTTATTGAACGATATGGGGAAAGAAACTGCATACAGGCAATTGTACATAATGACGAGGGTGGTCAACCACATATGCATTTTTTGTTTATTCCGGCTACATCGGATCAGAAACATGGTGGTGAAAAAATATGTGCGAATGATGTATTGAACAAGACAGAACTTCGTAATTTTCACCCGGCTTTACAGAAATGGCTTATTGACCATGACGTGCAGGCTAATATCTTAACAGGGATTACTAAGGCACAAGGCGGTAATCGAACAGTACAGGAGCTTAAAAATGGAAAAACAAGAAGCCGCTGGCGTACTGAAGAATACGAGAGCAGGATGGAGAGGGGCAGTAGATGGAGATGACAATGTTATTAAAACTCATTCAAAAATTAGAACATATATGTATGTTTTTCCTGAGACATGGTGGAATTCAGATACTGGCATTGTTTATTGTAGGTGAAGAGATATACCAGAAGTATAAAGCTCATAACGATAAAAATAGCGTATGTATGTCCAGAAACAAGAATGCAGTAAAAGGTATCGTATTTGGAAAAAAAGGAAACAAGTTATATTATTCACCGACTAATGGAGAGGGGCATGTGGCGTGTTTTGCGGGTTCTGGACTAGGCAAGACAAGTAGTATACTCATACCAACTTTGCAACATTGGGATGGAACTAGCTTTGTAATAGATATTTCTGGAGATATATGTGATAATGTGGAAATTCAGAACAAGATTATTTTTGATCCAGATAATGCAGATAGCATATTGTATAACATATTCTATTCCATAGATAAGAAGGAAAGTGATGAAGCAAAAGATGAAGCATTAGAACAATTAGCGTATTTATTAATGCCGCTTGAAAATAATGCGTCGGATACAAGTGTTTTTTTTACGGTTGAGGGAAGAAAGATATTAACGGCATCGTTGATTACGTACTATCATATGGGGATGGATTTTGTAGAGATATGCGAAAGAATAGTTTCTAAGGATCATGTAACACTATTTGAAGAAATTGATGCGATTAATAATTATAAGGCTTTACAGTATGTTACTTCTTTTGCAGGGACTAGCGAGAGGAATACTGCGGGATGTAAGCAGGCATGTGACACTGCGATACGATTGTTTGCAACTAATCCACATATCAAAAAAAGTGTTGGACGTCCCCAAAAAGGAAGAGAAGCATTTGTACCTGAACAATTGGAAGAGAAAAACGTTTATGTGAAAATACAAGATGCAAAATTGGAATTGTATGCACCATTATTACATATAATTACTGCTCAATGCATGGACTATTTTTCGTATCGTGCTAATAATCATCAAAATACTATATTATTTTGCCTCGATGAATTTGCTTCTTTTGGTAGACTTGATATAACTGCGGCACTTAGGAAATTGCGAAAAAAACATGTTCGCATTATGATTTTGACGCAAAGCATGGCAGATATTGATATGATATATGGAAAAGATGAAAGAATGGCTATGCTTAACAATTTTACATATAAAGTTGTTCTCGGATGTTCTGATTCGGACACGCAAGAATATTTTTCGCGATTAATCGGAGAACAAAATGCATACCGAAAAGGTATATCAAAAAATGGGAGACAAATCACTAATTCCAAAACAGAAGTAAGAGAACGAATAGTGCCACCTGCTGAATTGGCTCGTTTGGGCAGGAAATTAATATTGTTGACTAGTGGAGAATACTACATATTAAGAAAAAATTTTTACTTCGAATCGAGTTTATGGGATAGGATCATAAAATATATGAAGAACTTGTCAAGGGAGGACGAGGAAGATTTTCCAACGGAAAATACGCTCGCCCTTGACAAGAAAAAGGAAAAAATATAATAAGATAGAGGGGAAATTCCACATATGGGGATTTCCCCTTGATTAATTAATGCCTATAAAGTTTTGATATATTCAAGTAATTCTTCTTTTTGTCGTTCGACGTCTTGACGAAATATTTCTTTTTCTTCCTCAGAAAGAATGTAATAAGAGGGAGGATACGCGCTGATTGGAAAGGAACCAATTATTGAGCCGGCATGATAATAGTTGAAATCTTTTACCGCATAAATAATTTTGATGATATATTTTTTTATTTGGTGGAACTTTTTCATATAAGACCTTTCTCTTATCTATAGATAAGAAGTTACAGTAGACATCCTACAGCTTCTTTTCTCATTCTAATTTCTATATCCTATAATTGTCAACTATATTTAGCATAATCGTTTAGAAAAGGGAATACATTATACTATTATGAAAGTCGAAGAAGATTATGGGTATATAAAAATCAAATTGGAAGATTTGATTAAAGAAAATGAAATAAGTAAAAACAAATTAGCACATAGAGCGGAGTTACAAAGAACTCAGCTTAATCAATATTGTAATGGAACTGTTACGAGATTAGATACAGCAGTATTGGCACGAATCTGTAATGCGTTAGACTGCAAAGTAGAAGATTTATTAGAATATGTTCCACCTAAAAATTTATAGTAAACGAAAAAAGTAGTTTACAAATTAGATTCAGTGTAGAGGTTGATTACACTTTTGATTACACTTTGGGAAAGATGTGCTGAAACCTCCTGTTTTCTATATTTGCGACATTGCGGGATTGTTCGATTCCGGTCTGCGGCATGACCTGAAACCCTTGATTTTCAAGGGTTTTTTTGATGTCTGGATATATTTACACCCTTCTGGATCACCTCTTATTTACCCCAAATTGGATTTTGACAGCAGATATTTTTTTGACTAAAATTCGTAGAGCGATAATGAATATTTGGTCTGCGCCCAGGGGATGTTTTATACATAGTGAGCCTGGATCGTCTCAGCAGGAACAGGGAAGACATCAAGAATGAGATCGCCTGGTTCAAGGAGCATAAGGTAAGGCTGATGATCCGCAAGCGGCAGAGGGAAGGAATCGAGACTGCCAGAAAGATGTCCAGTACCAGTTTCTATAGACAAGCAAGAAAGTGAGAACAGAGTGAAGCAAAAGGTGGATGAAAGATGGCATATTAACCATAATTGAAGGTGAGAAATTAAGGACTACCAGACATTACAAATTGTTCAGCAGCCTAAAGGTAGAGGTTATGAAAATAGAATAAAATTAAAATGATATAATCTGGCGTTTGATCTGGAACTGGAGTCGGGGATTGTAATAAATCCAGTTCTGGAAAATGAGGCACATTACAGATACTGGCTGGTAGCATTGCCGTTTTATGATAATGTAGAGAAAGAGGGAATTGTAATTGGATAAGAGACAAAAAGATTTAAGTAATTATCGAATTACAGAAGCTAATGATAGTCTGAAAGTAGATGATCATTGTTTAAAAGAGGGCTTGTATAGGGATTCAATCAACCGTTCTTATTATGCCGCATTTTACGCGATCAAAGTTGTAACATATTACTGTGTGGTTAAGAAATATTAAGAGTTTACCAATGAATGGGGCGAATTCCAAATTCCAGGTAATGTAAAAATCTTCCTATTCAGAAAAGGCTATAAAATACTTAGATTGCTGAATGATTTTAATTGCAGTGTTGACAAAATACTATAAGAGCGTGGAGACACTAAAATGTGTTAAGGGGCTGTCAGGAAATGGACAGCCCCTTTTTGATGCTCAGATATATTTAGATATATTTTAAATAAAATAGCACGAGAAACAAATAGAAGTGTAGAAAATGACATATAAGTGAAGAATGTGAAATTGAATGATTGTGCATTATATAATAAAATCTAAACATAACAAAAACATATTTGCGCAAAATGTTAGAAGGGAGGAATGATGGATGAAATTTGGAATACATTTCAATCATTGGGGTAGCTTTTACGAAAGCCAGGGAGTGATAAAATGTTTACAGCAAGCCAAAAGTGTTGGAGCAGAAGTTTTTGAATTTTTTCCAACTGATGCGATGTTTCAGAAGAATCAGAAAGAAATTGATTTGTTGAAAGATGTAATAAGAGATTTGGATATAGAACCTACTTTTACATTTGGCTATCCAAAAGAGTATTGCATTACATCAGATCAAGAAGAAAGCAGAAATGGTGCAGTAGAATTCCTAAAACGTGGGATTGAGGGAATTTCCTTACTTGGGGGAAAATCAGTAGGCGGAATCGTATATGGCTCCTGGCCCGCAGACTATAGTGTACAAATTATTGAGCCAGAGCTGAAAGCGCTGCACAGGGAAAGAAGTATAGCGTGTATGAAAGCTGTAATGAAGACGGCTGAAGATTTTGGTGTAACTGTAAATCTGGAAATTGTTAATCGTTTTGAACATTATCTGATCAATACAGTTGACGAAGGCTTGGAATTTTGTAAGGAGATTGACAGTCCAAATTGTAAGCTTCTGCTTGATTGTTTCCATATGAATATTGAAGAAGACGATATAGAACAGTCAATAGAGAAAGCTGCTGATCACATTGGATATTTTCATGTCAGTGAACCCAATCGTAAAGTCCCAAATACCTGTGCACATATAAATTGGAAAGCAATAGGAAAGGCTCTGAAAAAAACAGGTTATGATGGTGCCGTTGTACTGGAACCCTTCTATAAGTTTGGTGGGGAACAGGGACATAATATGAGAATGTGGAGAGATCTGGATAAGGATCTTTCAATGGAAAATCGATTACGGATTGCAGAACAGGGAATTGAATATATTAAAACACAATTTGAGGAGTGATAAAATGCTAAGTGAAAGAGTAATTGGAAAAAAAGCGTGGGTAACAGGCGCTGCGCATGGAATTGGAAGAGCCAGTGCGTGGGCATTAGCTGAGGCAGGAGCTGATGTGGCAATTTCAGATATTAATGAAAAGGGGCTGGAAGAGACTGCTGAGTATATTAGAAAGCTTGGTAGAAAAGCACTGATCCTGCCAGCTGACATCACGAAAGAGAATGAAATTGAAGAGACTATTAATACAATAGTGGATAAATGGGGAAAACTGGATATTGCTTACTGTAATGCCGGCACATTTCAGGATATTCCGGCAGAAGATATGCCTTTGGAAGAATTTGAAAGAGTTATAAAAGTAAATCTGACCGGTGCATTTATCTCTTCACGTGCAGCAGGAAAAGCAATGATAAAACAAAAAAGCGGAAGTATTATCCTTACTGCATCTATGTCAGGACATATAGTAAATATTCCACAATGCCAATGTGCATATAACTCTTCAAAAGCAGGCGTTATCTTACTGGGAAAGAGCCTGGCAATTGAATGGGCAAAACATGGTATTCGGGTAAATACAGTCAGTCCTGGTTACATTCGTACATGGAGTGATGAACCGTTAAAACCAGAAGAAGTCGGACAGTCCAATTTTGAACAGTGGACACCATTAAAACGTTTTGGAGCTGCAAGTGAAATTGCCGGGATTATCGTATACCTGGCCAGTGAAGAAAGCAGTTTCGTAACAGGTTCTGATTTTGTAGTAGATGGAGGCTATACAGCATTCTGATAGAAAGGAAAAATAAATTATGAAAAAGTATACAAAGAAAATTATGGCAATGGTAACTGTAGCAGCAACAATGGTAACCGGAACAGCGATTCCTGTTATGGCAGATGATGCGCCGACAATTCGTTTAATAACTTGGTTAACACCTTCAAATCCTGCACAGAAACCATCATATGATGCAATTGAAAGCTTTGCAGACGATCATGCAGATGAATTTACCCTGGAACACGAAAATATTGTTGGAGATGAGCTGAAAGCTAAGATTAAAACAGATATCGCAGGAGATACAGTACCAGATATTTTTATTTATTGGGGAAGCGGCGGAAACTCTACTATGCTGTTGGATGCAGATGTTATTATTCCATTTGATGAATATCTGGATGCGTCAGAATTGGTTAGCAGAGATTTATTCCCGGAGGAATCATTTAGCAGAACATCATCAAAGGGGACGTTGACCACTATCACAACATCTCTTCAGTACGGAGTATGGCTGTGCAATAAAGCACTGTTTGAAGAATATGGTTTGGAATATCCAAAAACTTTAGATGATATGATTGAAGTTGGAAAAGTGTTCAATGAGAATGGAATTACTCCATTTGCAATGGGATCAAAGGGTGGAAATCCAGCACATGAATTCGTAGCTGAAATTTTAGGGCAGATGCCAGACTGTGAGAAAGACTTTGAAAATCTTACACAAAATTATACCATTGACACCCCTAACATTCATAATACCCTGGAAATTGTCGACACAATGAGAGAAAACAACTTGTTCCCGGCAGATACCATTTCTATTGGAGATTGGAATCAGCAGTTTGCACTGTATAATGAAGGAAAAGCTGCAATGATCTATGCATGGACATGGCAGATTCCTAATATTACAGAAGAGACAGCAGAAAATTCAGTTATTATTGATGCCCCTGTTATGCCTGGCGGTACAAGAGATACCTCAAACTTCACACGTGCAGGCGGTGATATGGGATATATGATTTCTAAAAAAGCATGGGAAGATGATACCAAAAAACAGGCAATTATTGATATTGTAGACTATTTATATTCAACTGAGATGCAGGAAATTGGATTGTATAATGCAGGAGACATTCCGGCCAGAAATGATGTAGAAATTGACGATGCGAAGGTTACTGTTCCGCTTCTGGCAGATATTATTGCTTATGGAAAGGGAAAAGAATCTTGTCCGAACTTCCCACAGACTTGTCCGAAGACAGAATGCTGGACTGATTTTGCAGATGGATTTGATGAATTATTTGCTGGTATTTCAACTCCTGATGAGGTGATTGAACATATTGATGAATCACTGGAGTCAGCAAAGAATTAAACGGAGTTGCTTATGAGAAAAGGAAAAATCCATGATAAAATATTCGCTATATTATTTCATTTTCCGTCATTTTGTCTCTACACTGTTTTTTTGATTCTTCCTCTTGTAGCTTCTTTCTTTATTGCATTATTAAAATGGAATGGTGTTGGAGACAGTGTATTTGTCGGATTAGATAATTTTTTGGATATTTTTTTACGTGACCGATACTTTAAAAAAATAATCGCCAATACATTGATCAGTATGGGAGCTGGAGTTTTTATCCAGCTTCCGCTGGCTTTGATTCTGGCTTACATGGTTTATCGTGTGAAAAAGGGTTTCAGATTCTTTCAGACATCGTATTTCGTACCGGTAGTTATTTCAGCAACTGTAATAGGCTTAATGTTTTCATTGTTCTTTAATCCTACATTTGGACCAATCAATACGTTCCTGAAAGCTGTTGGTATGGAGAAGTATATAAAGAATTGGTTATCTGATCCTGATATTGTATTATTTTCTGTAATTTTACCTGGTATATGGCAATATCTGGGATATCATTTTGTTATTCTCTTGGCGGGAATGCAGTCTATTCCAAGTGAGATAATAGAAAGTGCAAGGATAGATGGTGCAAATACGGTAGATATTTTTTCAAAGATTGTAATACCAAATGTGAAGAGTATGATTCAGGTTTGCATTATTATAAATTTATCCGGAGCAATTAAAACGTTTGATATTCCATACATGATGACGCAAGGTGGACCTGGTGCATCCAGTACATTTCTGGCTATTTATATGTACAAAGAAGCATTTGTGGATTCCAGCATCGGACGTGGAACTGCTATTGCGGTTTGTATGCTTATAATGGCTGTTCTGGCTACGGCAGTGGTGAACAAAATATTTGCCTATATTAACAGAAATGATTAAAGGAGAAGGAATATGCGCAGTAAAGTAAAAATATCTGTATTGATTAAATACATTGTTCTGTGTAGTGTTGCGCTTATAATGCTGTATCCACTTTTTTGGGTTTTCCTGTCTTCCTTAAAAGAGAATAATGAAATATTTTCTAGACCTTTTTCATTTCCGTTGAAACCCAAGTGGGATAATTACTCTACGGCATGGGAAGCTGCTGATGTACCGCTGCATATGTTAAATACTGTTATTTATGCAGTTTGCAGTGTGGCAGGAGTTACGATTGCAAGCGCAATGACATCTTATGTCATTGCACGAATTGAAAAGGGAAGAAAGATTTATCACTATTATTCTTTGGGAATTATGATACCTATAAATGCGATTATAATCCCATTTATTCTTATATTTCGTAAAATAGGAATATTGAACACAAGGATTGGAATTATATTGGCTTTTATTGTAACGAATCTTGCATTTAGCATTTTTATCTTAACTCCCTTTATGGAGTCGATTCCAAAAGAACTGGAGGAAGCTGCAAAGATAGATGGATGTAATCGCGTGCAGATTTTCTGGAAAATAATTTTGCCGATATCAAAAAGTGGTTTGGCAACTGTTGCAACTTTTGTTTTAATTAACAGCTGGAATGATTTATTTTTAAGTCTGTTGATCATATCAAAACAGTCTTTAATAACATTGAATCAGGTATGCTATAACATGAAAGCCCAATATGTGGCAGATTATGGATTGATCTCAGCAGCAATTATAATTTTGGTCCTTCCGGTAATCGTGCTCTTTGTGGTATTTCAGAAGCAGGTTATAAAAGGAATGACAGCTGGAAGCGTGAAAGGATAAGGAATGATCAAATATAGTAAAGAATTAGAAGAACAAGGCTTTTTTGTGCAGAGATATGAAGATCGCTTTTTTTGGGATACCCCGGAAAATCTGAGTAAATATCCCTGGGGCACAAAAGATGGATGGGAAAAAGAAGAAACAAACCCGGTTTTAGGAGGAAAATTTGGTACATGTTTTGATCTATCCGTTATGAGAGATGAACATATGTATAAAATGTGGTTTTCCTGGCGTCCAAAAGAATGCATTGCTTATTCAGAAAGTCCGGATGGTGTGCATTGGAAAGAGCCCATCGAGGTGTTAAAACCAAGAGAGGATTCATGGTGGGATAAAGATGAATTAAACCGTCCATCTGTGATAAAAGTAAATGGAATATATAAAATGTGGTATTCCGGACAGATGGCACCTTATACAAATGAAGGTAAATCCTACATTGGTTATGCCCAGAGCGTAGATGGTATTAACTGGGAAAGATTTGATGCTCCGGTACTTGTACCTGACCAGGATTGGGAATTAAAAGCTATCATGTGCCCTCATGTTATATATGATGAAACAGAAAAAATATATAAGATGTGGTATTCCGGAGGAGGTAACCATGAACCGGATGCTATTGGATATGCATGGAGTAAGGACGGCATGAATTGGAAAAAATACGAAGGAAATCCTATTTTTTCCAGTGATGTTAACATTGATTGGGAGAGAAATAAAACAGCAGCCTGCCATGTGCTGAAATGGGATGGCTGGTACTATATGTTTTATATCGGTTTTATCCATGTGGATCGTGCAGCAATTGGATTAGCCAGATCAAAAGACGGAATCACAGGATGGGAGCGATATTCTCAGAATCCGATCATTGCACCGGATAAAGGAAAATTTGACGAAAAAGCAGTATATAAACCATATGTAATGAAAAATGATACAGGATGGATCATGTGGTATAATGGAGCCATGTATATTCCTGATTCAGAAGAGATTGTACGGGAACAAATCGGAGTTGCATATCTGAAACGTGAAAACTTGTGGAATGAATAAAAAATAAAATTGCATATGAGGGAAAGAACAGCAATGAACAGAAGAAAAAATACGATACGAAAACAATTGACCATATCCTATGTATTTTTGATTTTGCTATCTACAGTTCTGCTTAATATCGTTCAATTTTGCCAGATATACAAATATACGAAAGACCAACAGCAGAACGAGATTGAGAAGGAATTTATACAGACAAAAAATAATATTCAGACTGTTCTTTCCCAGATTAATACCATACGATGCCAGGCTATTGAAGTGGTTTTAAATAGTAATGAGCGCTTAAAATATGGTGAAAAGGGCTACCTTTATAGCTGCAAGGAAATTGAAAAGAATTTTCAGACACTTCGCAGATCCGGAACCTATATTGCAGATATCAGCTGGATCGATACTACAGGCAGGATAAGCAGCACAAATGAAATCATAAGAAAAGATAGTTATTATGATAATCCGTGCATGAAAGACCTGTGTGAATGCAAAGAGAATATTGTGTATACAGGCTTTTATGATCGATCCCCCTACTTGCTGGCAGATGATCACACCCCTGTGTTTTCTGTGGGACAGAATATTTATGATATATATTGTCCAAATTTGAAAATAGGATTTCTGGAACTTGATATTTATACTGATGCATTGAAGAATAATGTTAGCTTTATTCCAAGTGGAACAGATTCCAATGCGATTTTAACAGATAAAGACAATAAAATCATTTTAAAAAATGAAAATATTTCAAAAAGTAATATCATACAGAAAACATACACATTTGAAAACGGCTGGACTTTAGAAATCGGATGTGGAAATGAAGCTGTTATCAGAAATCTAAAGGAAAATCTGAAAGGTTTTGTAGGTGTAGCTGTTGTTATTTTGATACTGTCTGTGATATGTGCATCTTATTTTGCCTGGTCTATCTCAAATCCATTGGGAAAATTGACTGCCAGCATGAGTTTGATGAAAGCCAATGGAAAATTTAAAAATATAGAAGTAAATTCAAATTTAAAGGAAATAAACACCCTTGAAATAACATACAATGCAATGGTGGTTTCCTTGGAAGAGATGTTGAAAAAAAATGCTGCTATACAAAGAGAAACAAATAAGGCAAAATTGCTTGCACTGCAAACGCAGATAAATCCACATTTTCTTGCAAATTCTTTTGAAACGATCAGAGCATTGGCAATTAAAAGTGAAAGCTATGAAGTTGAAAAAGCAGCAGATGCACTTGCCAAAATGTATAGATATGTATTAAATGATAAAACGCATATAGTTTGCTTAAAGGATGAAATCAATTATGTGAAAAACTATATACGCATGCAGGAATTTAGGTTTGGAAAAAAAGTTCAGATATTTTACAGGATTCAGCAGGAACTGTATGATTTCCCTATTTTGTGCTTAACGATACAACCATTAGTAGAAAATGTATATTGTCATGGCCTGAAAGATGAGCAGAAAACCAAAATAATGATCATAGAAGCTGTACTGGAAAATGATAATTTAAGAATTGTTGTAAGTGATAATGGATGCGGAATGAGTCCGGCTCAATTACAATATGTTCACTCACTTCTTGCAGCTAATATTACTTTAAAAGTTATCAGCGAAGAATCTCCCAGAACAGGAATTGGTCTTGTAAATGTAAATAACCGTCTTGTTCTGTATTATGGAAAAGAGTCGGGAATCACTATTGAAAGTGAAGCTGGAAAAGGAACAAAAGTTTCATTTAGGATAAAAAGGGAAAAGGTGGTGCCGGATGAAAGTTTTGATAATTGATGATGAGGAAAATATACGTTTTTTGCTATGTAATTTTCTGAAAAAGTTTGAAAGCGAATTACAAATTGTCGGAACCTGTGATAACGGAGAAGAAGGTTTGGAATTGTGTAAGAAACTATCTCCAGACCTAATCATTTCTGATATCCGAATGCCCAATATGTCTGGCCTTGAACTTCTTAGAAAAGTACGGGAAACGAATAAAAACTGTTTTTGTATTTTTGTCAGTGCATATACAGAATTTTCTTATGTGCATGAAGCTATTAAAAATGGAGCAGTAGATTATATTTTAAAGCCCATTCAGGAGGAAGAGTTATATAAGATTATCAGGAAAGTGATAGGTGAGTGGAAAAAAAACAGAAATGAAAAGGAAAAAGTAAAATTACTTCAGAGTGAAGTAAAAAAATTAAAAAAGGAAAAGCAGATCGATTATAAAAGCAATTACGATTCAGAAAAATACAGTAAATCAGTTAGAAATGTATTAAGTTATATTGAAGAAAATTATCATCAGGATATTTCTCTGGAATCTGCCGCTACAGAGGTGTTTATGAATAAAAATTATTTATCCAGTTTATTCTGTAATGAAATGGGCGTGGGATTTACAAAGTATCTTAGTGATTTTCGCTTGAAAAAGGCCAAGATCTTATTGAGAGAAACAGAATTAAATATAAATGAAATAGCGAATATGACAGGATTTGCAACAGCAAATTATTTTGTCAGGGTGTTCAAAAAGCAGGAAAACTGTACCCCCAAAGAATATAGGATTATGGAGGAGCGGAAACTTAAATGAAAGCACTGGAAATTGGAAATGTAAAAATTACAAGTGGATTTTGGAAAGAATATCAGGAACTGATATTAAAAAAAGTAATCCCTTATCAATGGGATATTTTGAATGATAAAGTAAAAGGAATCGAAAAAAGCCATGCTATAGATAACTTCCGAATTGCAGCTGGTATTTCAAATGATAAATTTTACGGAGAAGCATATCAGGACAGTGATTTGTACAAATGGCTAGAAGCTGTAGGAAACGCACTACAGGTGGAAAATAATATTGAATTGGAAAAAAAGGCAGATGAGGTTATTGACCTTCTGGAAGGAGCTCAGGAAGAAGATGGATACTTAAATACCTATTTTCAGCTTGTTGAACCAGAGAAAAAATGGTCTAATATTTTAGAGTGCCATGAATTATATTGCGCAGGGCATTTAATCGAGGCTGCCATAGCTTATTATAAGGGAACAGGAAAAGATAAAATATTAAAAATTGCCTGCAAGCTTGCAGATTGTATTAATGAGAAATTTGGACCGGAAGAGTGGAAGATGCATGGATATCCAGGGCATCAGGAGTTAGAACTTGCGCTGGTGAAACTGTATGATCTCACGAATGAAAATAAATATTTAAAATTAGCGGAATATTTTATTGACATGCGTGGAACAAATCAATTTTTTGAAGAAGAATTTATAAAACGTAAAAGAATTTGTCACTGGACAAAATGTAAAGTGGAAGAACCAAATAGACGATATAATCAATTTCCATATCAGGAGTATAATCAATTCCATCAACCGGTACGTATGCAAAAGAAAGCAACGGGACATGCTGTCAGAGCAGTATATATGTATACAGCAATGGCAGATCTGGCTTATCATAATGGAGATAAGGAATTGCTGGATAGCTGTAAATCATTGTGGGATAATATTACGAATAAGCAGATTTATATAAATGGAAGTATTGGTTCTACACCTTCCGGTGAAGCTTTTACGAAAGACTATGATCTTCCTAATGATACGAACTATTCGGAAACCTGTGCAGCTCTTGGAATGATCTTTTTTACGTTTAAAATGCTGCAGAATTTTGAGCAGAGTTGTTATGCAGATACAATTGAATATATTTTTTATAATGCAGTATTATCAGGCCTTGGCCTGGACGGAGAACATTTCTTTTATGCGAATCCAATGGAGATGCTTCCCAGACGTAGCAAGGATAATCCGGAGAGGAATCATTTGAAATCCGTTCGGCAACAGTGGTATGCCTGTTCCTGCTGTCCACCCAATATTGCACGTACATTAGCAGGACTTGGGAAATACATATACGGATTAGAAGAGGATGAAAGTATACTGTATGTGAACCAGTTTATAAATAGTGAAGCTACTGTTGAAAGAAATGGAAAACAGTATCAGGTAAAATTAGAGACACAGTTTCCGTTAAACGGAATAATCTCAATAACAATCAGCGGCAAAGATTGTAGTAAAATAGCTATTCGACATCCTGCCTGGTCCTCTGGTGTTAAAGTAAAGAAAAACGGGCGAGAAATTTTCTGTGAGAGATCAGAATCCGGGTATATTTTAGTTGATTTAGATACGCAGGAAATCAATAGAATTGATTTGGAATTTCAGATGGAACCAATTGTCATAGCTGCGAATAGAAAAATCAGCTATGACGCAAGAAAAGCTGCAATTATTATGGGGCCTTTACTGTATTGTTTTGAGTCTATTGACAATGGATCTGAAATAGAAGAACTGGGCTTATATGCGCAGGGGGAGCTTGAAACAAAGAGAAACAGTATTGCAGGAAAAGAAATTAATACAATATATGCAAAAGGAACCAGAAGAAGAGAACTGGAAGGAGATACACTCTATGGAGTGTATCAGGAAATGAAAGAAGATGTAAAGCTTACAGCGATACCTTATTTCCTTTGGAATAACCGTGGAGAGGGAGAAATGAAAGTGTGGATTCCGGTTGAATAATTGTTCGTTACTGTTCAAGGGTTAGCTGGACTTGAGAAAACCGATGGTGTAGACTGATAACAGTCAAAGCCATCGGTTTTCTTTATCCAAATATTCTGGACACTCTGTCATATATATTGGCCGGATCTTCAAAGCGCAAATTGTTCCTGCTCTTGAAATAATGATTATTGGGGATACTTGACATCTCATTTCTCATTTTGTATTATAATATGCAAACTCACAGACAGTCACCTCCATACGCTATGGCTCATTTGAGTCATCTGTCGTATACAGTGGCTGTTTGTGCATACCTTATTTGCGTTTCTTTCTTCTTATAATTCAGAGAACAATTATTAAGACGGAAAACTGACGCCTGATAGAACAGAGATAAGAATAAGCCGGATAAATGCTGAATGTTACAGCATTTATCCGGTCTTTGTTCTGTAAATTTTCACCACATTTAATATAAAGCACTATACCTGTATTCTGTCAGCAACTTCATTTCCAAGAACAATCTTTCGGTTTGCAGAGGAAATGATCAGAGAATCATGAAATTTTCGAAGAACACGAATTGTGCTGCCTTCGTGAATATCCATATCATGCATGGATTTCATAACTTCCGGCAATCCGAACATCCATTTAATGGTGTAAGTGTATCCCTGAGTAGAATCTGATAATGAATGCATAAAAAAACCTCCCTGTATAAAATAATACGGCAAATAATGTCAGATAATTTATTGCTACCATTGGAGTAATTGTATATCTATAAATGTCAGTTCGTCAATTGTAACATTATTTCACACAATACTTGAATAAGTATTCATTTATTCAGATATTTAAGGAGCGTTTTTATGCGTATTATATATTTATTCGACAAATTTCAGATTATCAAGTGCATAGCGGAGTGCCATGCACATTAATTCATTTCTTGAGCGTCCGCTTTTGGCAGACAAGTCATCATATTGTTCCTGCAGTTCACGTTCAAGGCGAATGGTCATGGTGATTGATTTGTCTTCTTTTTTATCTGTACATTTTGGCCGGACAATAAAGTCGTTTGGCATGATTATCCCTCCTGTAAAACATTTATTGGTGAATATAGTTATCATAATTAATATTGCTTATTCCAATTTTGATTTCTGTAATCACTGTTATGATATAAAGTATAGTTACACAGGATTGACATTGATATAACACAATTTTATAATACATAATAGTGTTACTTATATTGCTGCTATAATTGATACATTGATATGAGTGGGTTGTGAATATGTGGGGAATACTTGTAACATCAGAATGCAGTAAATAAATATTTTCAGAGAGACTGGGTAAATATATGGAAAATGTGATTCGGAAACTGTATGGTATGTATATGGATAATGACAATGGGGAAGAAAATGAAATGTCAGAAATACATGATGATTTATGTAAAGCGAAAAAAGAGGCGGCATACCAGTGTTATCAGAAATTAAGAGCCCGGCTGACAGATGAACAGGCTGAAGAACTGGATGTATTAATGGCTAAAAATATGGAAATATATCCTCAGGAATTGGAAAAGAGCTTTATTATGGGATTTAAAACAGGGGCAAGGCTGATGTGCGAGATTTTCAGTGAAGAAACAGAATGATTGTAAAGCAGATATGGCAATTCTCCAGATAAAGTATGATTTTAGAGGATTGCCATAGGTTTGATAAGTGGGTCTGACATATAATTTTTGATAACATGATCAGGATAATTTATGGTTGTTGAACGTTATCAGAAATTGTGAGGTTGTCAGACGTAATTTCATTCAGGAGATATTCTATAGTATGCATATGTTCGTTCATAACTTTTTCTGCAAGAGGTGCATCATTATTGGTTATTGCCTGAACAAGCCGAGTGTGCTGGGAATCAATCTCCGGTGCATCGTTATTTTTCTGCATAAGATAGGAACGTATTCCAACGATCATATTTTCAGTAATCTGTGCAGAGGCATTTAATACACTCAGTATTAATGGATTGGCAGAAATCTGAGCAATTTTCAGATGCAGATCACGATCCAGATCACCGCGGATTTTTTCATCCTGAGTGCTGTCCAGTCTGGCAATGATAAGCTGGAGTTCAGCAGCATCCAGCGGTGTACAGTTTTGGGCGGCGAGAAAAGCAGCTTTGCTTTCCAGTGCGCCTCGAAGCTGCAATGCATCCTGAATTTTGCTGTTGTACATTTGAAATATGATAGACAGAGGTTCAGTAAGACAGCTGTGAAGATCAGTTGCAATATAATTGGCACCGCCATGTACGCTGACAGTAATCCCGAGCAGGGAAAGAGCCTTCAGGACTTCTCGTAATGCTGGTCTGGAGATTCCGAATTCTTCTGCCAGAATACGTTCAGCAGGAAGTGCGTCGCCGGGTTGTAATTCTCCGTTTTGGATATTTTCGATAATTTGTTTCAGAACATCGTTGAAGGTACTGGTTTTATCTATTTTTCTAAACATTTATTTTCCTCTTTCCTGGTACATCGTTTCGTAAATAACTATACCTATCGCGTAAGATGCGGATTCGAGTGTGCAGGTATAAAAACGCAGGCGTACGGGCTACGCTGAGGCTTTTATACCTGTGCAATCGGATTCGCAGACAAGTGAGTGGTATAGTTATTTCGAAAACGATGTATTAACCTTTGTTGTGTTATACAGCTCTATATCAGATAACTGTTCCGCAGAAATTTCTTTGATTATTAAATAGTTACATACATCTAATATTATAACGGATTGAAAGGGAGATGCAACTGATTCCTGCAAAATTTCTAAAAGTGTAAAATTTTTGTGTTGCTGAGAACGGAGTGAACAGTAACAAATTTTTGCAGTTTTTTTATAAATTTTATAATTATATTAGAAATTAGACAAATTTCTCTCACATTTATAGGTTATGATATTTACATCTTAAGGAAATGACGTACCTTAAGAGAAAATCTTTCCTTTCCCTAAAAAGTGTAAAATGAACGTGAATCACCGCTTAGCCGACAAGATCGACGGAGAAGCGGTGATTTTATTATGTCACTGAAGCAGGATTCTTTCTTATAAACCTCTGTAACGATTAAGACAGGCATAAATTTCCTGAATACGGGGAGTAGCGTAACCACAGGAAATTTTTTGATTCTCCGTAAAGAAGGACAGACCATGTAAAGAGAGATTTTTCCAGAGAAACTGCACAATCTCAGGCAGGGTACGTCTGCCGTCTGCCAGATGTTCAACTGCATATTTCAGCAGGAGACCTAAGGCAGCGGTCTGTTCTGCGTCAATAAGCTGTTCTGTATAGCGGAGATCAATCTCCTGTCTGCCGAGAGAGAAGCCATCTGTTCCGGAGATTCTGGTTTTCAGGCGCTCAGGTTTTGTGGCACCGGAATCGGAATGATTTCCACGACTGTTATGTCTAAGGCGCTTAGAAGATTCGGCAGGTCTGCTCATAATGCGATGGCTGTGCGGAAGCTGAAAATCAGTAACTGAAACAGCAGGCAGAGGATATTGGCTGCATAATTTTTTGACAGAAGCTGTAATATCTTTTGGAACGTAATTGTCCATCTGGATAATTGTATCTGCAATATGAAAGAATGCCCCGGAACTTCCGGCAACAAGAATTGTAGAAATTCCTGCTTTTTTATAAAGATCTTCTGCACGCTCCAGAAACGGAGTGATCGGCTCTTTCTCACGCTGAATAACCTGTTGCATGAAAGCATCACGAACCATGAAGTTAGTTGCGGAGGTGTCTTCGTCAAGAAGAAAAAGGTGGCTTCCGGCTTCCATGCTTTCTACGATACCGGCTGCCTGGGAAGTGCTTCCACTGGCATCCAGTGTAGAGAAACAGCGGGTATCTTTCTTGTTTGGAAGATCATTTATAAACATGGAAATATCCACATCCTTGATAAAACGGCCATCTTCTGAACGCAGTTTGACAGCAGTTGCATCTGTGATCACGTATTCACGTCCATCTCCGGGGATATGATTGTATACACCAAGTTCAAGTGCATTCAGAAGCGTGGATTTGCCATGATATCCACCGCCTACGATCAGAGTGATTCCCTTTGGAATCCCCATGCCTGTGATTTTTCCTTTATGGGGAAGATTTATGGAAATGCGCAGACTGTCCGGAGAAGTAAAGGGAACGGAAGCTTTCATAGGGCGGGAGGAAATACCGCTTTCTCTTGGGAGGATGGAGCCGTCGGCTATGAATGCGCAGAGATTTTTTGCGGGCAGCGTCTGACGGATAAATTCCTGATCCTCTGCAAGCTCTATATAATTCTGTAATTCCTTTGCATTAAGGCTGGAATAGAAAAAGGATTTTTGAATGCATACAGGCAGAAAATCAAAAAGGATTTTCTCCAGTTCAGTGGCATTGATCGTGCGGCCATTAGCAGGGAAGCCCACAAAAAAGCGGGCGGTTATGCCTTTTTCTGTTATTTCACAGGCTGTCCGGGAAAGAATCTCCTGACCACAATGACTGACAGTGAGCAGGCCGCTTTTGCCGGAGCCTTTTGCACGAAAGCTGTACTGACTGACCTGTTTTTCAAACTGACGTGTAAGATAGTCGCAAAGAGTAGTACCGGTAAGTGTATCTTTATAATATTCGACGGGAAATCCGGCATCTTTGTATGAAATCTGAATGCTGACATGAGAGGGAGAAGCAAAAGGATCTCCCTGCACATGGTCGATGGACAGAATATAATTTCCAAAATGATACAGACCTTTCAGCCCTTTATATGCCGGATAACTTTTGCGGTTTATGGAACGAAGCTGCTGACGCAGTTCCTCTGAATTTTTCATGACAGAACCTCCTGGTATTGCAGATATTTTTATAATAATCCTCGCAAATAATGAATTTGAGAGGAGAAACATTAACCTGCCATCAACTATAGCGGAAATGAATCATAATGTCCACTGACAAATAAATATTAATCATATGGAAAATTTTCAGAGGATGTTTTATAATGAAAAACAGGTAATTGTTCAATACCATTACATAACAGCGAACTGATGAATAGTTACCGTTATCAAAGCAATACTATGAATGACAGTCATAAAGAAAGGCGGAACAGTAAATGGAACGTAGAAATGCATGGCTTTCTTATACAGAAGCAGAAGAAAAAGAACTGGAGCAGGTTGCAAAAGCGTATCGCAATTTTCTTAATGTGGGAAAAACAGAGCGTGAATGTGTGACGCAGATCATCAGAGAAGCACGGGCAGCAGGTTATGAATCTCTGGAAGAGAAGACTGCGAAGGGTGAGAAACTGAAAGCAGGAGATAAAGTTTATACAGTCGGAATGAAGAAGATCATTGCACTGTTTCATATCGGACAGGATGATATTTCTGAGGGAATGAATATTCTGGGAGCACACATTGATTCTCCACGTCTTGATGTCAAACAGAATCCATTATATGAGGATACGGATCTTGCATATCTGGATACCCATTATTATGGCGGTGTTAAGAAATACCAGTGGGTGACTCTTCCCCTGGCAATCCATGGCGTAGTGGTAAAGAAAGACGGAAGTACAGCAGAAGTAAATATCGGTGAGGATGAGGATGATCCGATCGTATATATCACAGACCTTCTGATCCATCTTGCAGGAAAGCAGATGCAGAAAAAAGCGGCAGAAGTGATCGAGGGAGAGAATCTGGACATCCTGATCGGCAGCAGACCACTGAAAGACCTGGAAGATGATAAGAAGAAAGAGGCAGTAAAACAGAATGTACTGAATATCCTTAAAGAGAAGTATGATATGGAAGAGGAAGATTTTCTTTCTGCAGAGCTGGAGATCGTACCGGCAGGAAAGGCAAGAGAGTGTGGTCTGGACAGGAGTATGATCGCTGCTTATGGACAGGATGACAGAGTGTGCGCATATACTTCTCTGCTTGCAATGCTTGGGATGGACACCCCGAAACACACTTCCTGCTGTCTGTTTACTGATAAAGAAGAGATTGGAAGCGTAGGTGCAACCGGTATGCAGTCACGTTTCTTTGAGAACGCAGTGGCTGAACTTCTGGATGCAATGGGATGCTACAGTGATCTGAGATTGAGAAGAACTCTGAAGAATTCCAGTATGCTTTCCTCTGATGTAAGTGCAGGCTACGATCCGGCTTATGGGGAGGCATTTGAGAAAAAGAATGCAGCTTATCTTGGAAGAGGTATCGTATTAAATAAATTTACCGGAGCAAGAGGTAAATCCGGCTCGAATGATGCAAATGCAGAATATGTGGCAAGAGTCAGAAATATTTTTGACAGCCATGAAGTTGCGTTCCAAACAGCTGAGCTTGGTAAAGTTGATGTAGGCGGAGGCGGAACAATCGCTTATATCGCAGCACTTTATGGAATGGAAGTCATTGACAGCGGTGTGGCAGTGCTCAGTATGCATGCACCATGGGAAGTGACAAGTAAGGCAGATATTTACGAAGCTAAGAAAGCATATAAGGCATTTCTGCTGGAAGCATAAAAAGTCAGGCAGATGCGGAACAAAAATATGAAGAAATCGTGGAAGCTGTATCGTTTTTGATAACAGAGACTTGCAGATTCCGCAGATAAGGGCAGAGCTTTTGGAAAACTGAAGCGCTGCCCTTTTAACATATAAGTGAGGTTATGATTGTAAAAGGTATTTCTGATATCTTACGAAAGACAGGTTGCGATTCTGTAAGATCTGGATTAGAGCAGGATATTTAATAGACGGGAGGGAAAGATGGAGGAAGCGCTGATCAGAGTAAAAGATTTGTGTAAAATATATAATCCCGGCGAGAATGAAGTACGGGCGCTGGATCATATTAATCTGGAAATTAATAAGGGTGAGTTTGTTGCTATTATCGGACAGTCAGGTTCAGGAAAGTCTACATTTATGAATATGCTGGGTTGTCTGGATGTGCCTACATCCGGCGAATATTTTCTGAATGGAACTGATGTGTCCACAATGGAAGACAATGAACTCTCAGAAGTCAGAAACCGGGAGATCGGATTTATTTTTCAGGGATTTAATCTGATTTCAAATCTGACTGCAATTGAAAATGTGGAACTACCGCTGGTTTACAGAGGGGTAGACAGAAAAACGAGACATAAGCTGGCAGTAGAGTCACTGACCATGGTAGGGCTTGAGAAACGTATGGATCACAGACCAAATGAAATGTCAGGAGGACAGCAGCAGAGGGTGGCTATTGCAAGAGCAATCGCGGCCCAGCCACCGGTGATCCTGGCAGATGAACCTACAGGAAATCTGGATTCTGCATCCAGTAAGGAGATTCTTCAGATTCTTAAAAGTATGCACGAGCAGGGAAAAACGGTCATATTGATCACACATGATAATGGGATTGCTGCTCAGGCAAGGCGTGTAGTCAGAATTATGGATGGAAAGATAGAATCAGATTTTATCAATAAAAACTATGGGAAAGAAGAATATATAAAAAATCAGCTGGATGCATAAACCCGGTTACAAGGAGACAAATATTATGAAAAAAAAGAAAAGTAAAAAGAAAATTATTATTGGAGCAGCAGCTGTTCTCGTTGTTGCCGGCGGAGTTACAGTAGCAGGTCAGAGGAATTCCACAGAAAATCAGATCCCGCAGGTTCAGGTGGTAATTGCAGAGAAGGGTGATGTTAAGGAAATTGTAGATGCCACAGGAACAGTGGGAAGTGAAGAGGAGAAGACCTATTATTCTCCTGTAAATGCAGAGCTGAAAACGGTTTCTTTTGCCCAGGGAGATGTGGTGAAAAAGGGAACAAAACTGATCGAGTTTAATACAGAGGATCTGGAGAAAGATAATCGGAAAGCAGAACTGAATCTGAAATCAACAAAGTATGATACAAAGGATACAAGAAATAAATCTGACAAAGCAGAGAAGAAGCAGAAGGATGCCAAAAAGAATGTTCAGGAGCTTGAGAAGAAAATAAAGGATAAAAAAGCTTATGTCTCGTCTCTGAAATCACAGATTTCAGCGGCAGCAGCAGCGGCACAGCGTGAAGCGGCAGCTCAGGCATCCGCACAGGCAGCAGCTCAGGCTCAGGCACAGCAGCAGGAAGCTCAGGCAAAAGCCCAGGCAGAGGCAAAGAAACAGGAGGAAATCCAGAGTAAATATCAGGCCGCACTTTATACATACAAGACGGAGACTCTTCCGCAGTACCAGCAGCAGCTCTCAGATCTGAATGCACAGTATAATCAGGCACAAAGCGATTATAATCAGGCAGACACCACATATCAGATGGCATTTGCAACATGGCAGGCAGACCCTTCAGATGAGAATACACAGGCTCTGGATAATGCGGAGGCTGCAAGAACACAGGCACAGCTCGCAATGCAGCAGGCACAGCAGACTTATAATGATCTTAAGCAGCAGACACCGAAAATGCCGGTACTTTCTGATTTCACAGAAAGCAGTGCAGATTACTCATGGGGAATTTCAGACGGTTCAGATGCAGATGACAGCGATGGGGAAGATTCTTCCTCCTACGGATATGATTACAGTGGAAGTGATGGCGGGACAGTAACTGCGGATACTTCTGCTCTGGAAAGTGCACTTGAGACAGCAAGCGATGAACTTGCAGAGCTTCAGTCAGATCTGGCTTCTGAGAAAGCTATCGCAGAGGCAGATTCCACAAGTCTGACAAAAGAAGAAAAAGAGAAACTGAAAGTAACAGATAATCTTTCCGAACTGGACGCAAAATCAGCCGAGGAACTGGTGAAGGAAGGAAAGAAAGGAATCACCGCAGAATTTAACGGAATCATATCCAAGGCAGATATTAAGCAGGGAGCAGCAGTTACTCAGGGTATGGAACTGTTTACTATTGAGAATACAGACAAGGCAAGTGTGGATGTGACTCTCTCTAAATATGATTATAATACAGTGAAAGAGGGGCAGTCTGTTGAGATTACCTTGGGGGATAATACTTATCAGGGTACTGTAACAAAAATGAGTCATATTGCGGTGCAGAATGAAAAAGGAACGCCGGTCATTTCAGCAACAGTAAGCATTGATAATCCGGATGAAGATATTTTCCTGGGAGTAGATGCCAAGGTTAAGATTTATGCGGCTTCTGCGAAAAATGTGGTGACTCTTCCTGTGGAAGTGGTCAATATCGGAAAAGAAGGCTCCTTCTGCTATGTGATAGAAGATGGACTGGTGACAAAGAGAAATATTACCACAGGAATCAGCTCAGAAGATTATGTGGAAATCACGAAGGGAATCAAAGAAGGAGAAGAAGTGATCGCAGATCTGGGTGATTACACAGAGGGAATGGAAGTACAGGCAGTTCCTGAACAGACAGGAGAGGATGCTGATGAGTAATCTGTATGAATATATCAAGATGGCAGTCCATAATATTATGGCAAATAAGGGACGTTCTTTTCTGACTATGCTTGGCATTATCATTGGCATTGCTTCTGTAATTGCCATTGTATCTGTGGGTGAAGGAACCAAGAACCAGATGAACAGTGAAATTGATGATATCGGCGGCGGGCAGATTGCCATCAGTGTCAGCGATGAGGCACAGACAGATGAGGAGTGGATCACTGCGGATGATGTGGAAGCAATCCGGGCGGTAGACGGTATAGAAGGAGTAAATGTTTCGGATTCATTCAGTGGAGAAACTACCACAGGTAAGGGAAATTTTTCTCTTATGCTGACGGGTGAGGGACCGGATGCAAAGCTGTTAAATAATGCCACCATGAAGCATGGAGTATATTTCGGGGAAAATGAAGTTCAGGAAGCCAAAAATGTCTGTGTGCTTTCCGATGCAGATGCAAAAAGACTTTTTGGCACAGATGATGTGGTTGGAATGACTGTAGATGTCAACTGCTATGGACTGACCAAAAGTCTTCGTATCTGCGGAGTGACAACCCAGAAAGAAAATGGAACCTTTGTCAGTTATACTTACGAAGGTATGCCGATAACCATTAATGTTCCCTATACTACAATGAATGAATTCACCGGTGTATCCGATTACTTTTTCTCAGTAACAATGCAGGCAGATAAGAGCTTAAACAGTCAGGATGTTGCTGATAAAGTGGTAAAACTGATGGAAAAAAGACATCAGTGTGCAGGAAAAGATTACTTTCAGGTACAGAGCTTTCAGGATATTATGAGCTCTATGAATCAGATGCTGGATATGGTGACTGCTTTTATCTCCTTTGTGGCGGGAATTTCCCTTCTGGTTGGCGGTATCGGCGTTATGAATATTATGCTGGTTTCCGTAACAGAACGTACCAGAGAGATTGGTATCCGTAAGTCACTGGGAGCGAAAACCTCTTCTATTATGATGCAGTTTCTGGCAGAGGCGGCAATTCTGACGGTGATTGGAGGGGTGATAGGAATTGTTCTGGGTGTGATTGGCGGATATGTGATCTGTTCAATCATAAGCAGCAGTATGGGAATGTCCATCACTCCGGGAATCAGCCTGAGTACAATTATGGCGGCGACTTTGTTTTCCTGTGCAGTAGGAGTATTCTTTGGAATTTATCCTGCGAAGAAAGCAGCAAAACTGAGCCCGATCGAGGCTTTGCGGCGGAATTAATGAAAACAGGACTGCGATGGTATTTTGGTGTACCTGTGTACTGATATCATTACAGAATAGTTGTAAATTGTTATAATTTTGCGAATCAAAAGAAAAAAATAAAAAATTCAAAAAAAGTGTTGACAAATGCTCCAGTATAGAGTAGAATACTCATTGTTGTGAGGGACACGAGATAAGAACTTCACAAGGATGTGCGTTTAGCTCAGCTGGATAGAGCGTTTGGCTACGGACCAAAAGGCCGGGGGTTCGAATCCTCTAACGCACGCTAATAAAAAATAAGACAGTGCAAATGCACTGTCTTATTTTTTTATTCGAGTACGGGTCGGACTCGAACGGGTTCGATCTACGCTTCGCTCCGGTCGTTGCTAAACGCGTGCCACTGGCACGCAGCAACCTCTAACGCACGTAGAACCGCTAGAAATCAAGGCTTCTAGCGGTTATTTTTTTGATTGGCCAGTCCTGAAATTACTTCCATGAGAAGCGTTGGAAAATGTTCTGAAAGGAATTTTATAAAGGTTAGGCATGGACGTGGAAAAGGGCTATACAATAAATAAATGAAAAAGAAACGCTGGTTCCGGTAAATACCGGTTCCGGCGTTTCTTTTTATAATTTTCGGATCATTGCGCTTCCATGCAGATCGCATACAGGATCTGCAAACAGATGGTTTTTCAGACAGAATTCCCCGACCGCTTTTCGACATCCGGAAAACTGTGTACTGTACACATCGTGGATCAGGAGAACTCCTCCGGTGGCCAGGCGTTCATAGAACAGAGGAAGTGCGGCTGCAGTTGGAGCATAGAGATCTGCGTCCAGAGATACAAAACAAAAAGTTTCATCTGTGACATCGGAAAAGGTATCCGGAAACCATCCTTTGTGGATCACAGTACGTGTAGGATCAGGCATAACATGAAGAACAGAGTCAATATCAGTAGAAGAAAAATCACCTGTTTTGGCACGGGACAGATTACCGGAGGCTTCTATTGTGATATCCTTTTCTGAAAAGCCCTCAAAAGTATCAAAAAGATGGATTTTTCGGTCTGGAAAGGCTGCACTGATCAGGGAAGAAAATTCACCTCGAAAAACACCTAGTTCTGCAACATTTCCCGGAATATCCAATTGATAGATCTGCTCAGATAAAAGACGCATAACAGCAACCCGTGCGTCAAACATGCGAAGGACGGAGGGATCACGAAAAGGTCCGTGATAACCTAAGTTTTCCATCTGCTTTATCATAGAATTGCGCCGTTCTTCATCCAGAACTCCCAGGATGACCAGATCCGGGAGAAGTGCTGCTGCAGTATCCGGAGAACAGACTGGAATATTTCCAATATATGATCCGTGTTTATGGGGGTCATTATCAGCAAAGCACAGGAGCTGACAGGGACTGCTGAGAAGTCTTGCGGTCATTTGTCCAATTTGTCCGGCACCAAATATTACAGTTTTATATACTGATTTTGCCATCATTTTGATGTAGCCTTTCTGTCAGCGCGAACCTGGATCATCTGTCCTGTGATGGAGATGGCGATTTCAGCCGGTGTTTCTGCTTTGATCTCCAGTCCTATAGGTGAGATGATATGGTTTAAATCTTGTTCATTAATGTTGTATTCTTCAATCAGACGGTGAAATACAGCAGCTTTTTTTGCACGGCTTCCAATGACGCCTATATAACATGCAGGTGTAGCGAGAAGCTGTGCCTGTACAATGGTATCATAGGAATGTCCACGTGTCATGACGCAGCAATAATCAGCAGCTGTAATAGAAACATACTGGTCCAGATGGTTGAAATCACAAAGTATTGTTTCAACTGCTCCTGGGAAAAGAGCAGGATTTGTAAATTCCGGCCGGTCATCCAGGACAACACAGCGAAAATCAACGCTTGCAAGGATTGGGACAAGCTTTTGTGAGACATGTCCGCCGCCGAATACATAGACAGTTCCTGAGGTTCCAATCTGTTCAGAAAACAGATCATAATCTTCACTGTGATATCGGTGTGGCTTTGTAGACAAAGAAGATAATACAGAAGAAGGAACATTGGCAGTTCCGATGAGACCGCATGCAGGACTGTAGAGGCTCACACCGGAGGTGGTGAGAAGATCGCAGATCAGCCAGAAATCTTTTCGCTCTTCATAGAATTTTTCAGCAGTTTCCGTGATTTCCATAATAATCGGATCGTTATGATCAAGATACTGGAAAAAGGCCGTAACATCACCACCACAGATCATACCAATATTTTCAACATCTTTATGATTCAGCCGGAATTCATGCTCGCAGGATTCCTTTTTTTCAAGAATATCCAATGCCATACATTCAGCACGATATTCTACAGCTCCACCTCCGATGGTTCCGGAAATTCTGCCGTTTTTTCCGACCAGCATGCGGGAACCGGCACCTCTTGGTGTAGACCCTGAGGATGCTGTAACGGAAACAAGTACAAGATCGTTTCCCTCCAGGAATTGTTGTTTTATTGTCTGAAATAATGTTCTCATATAATAAAATACCTCCTAACTAAATTAAGTGATTTTTCTGCTCCAGTTGTGTACGTCTGCCCGCCTGAACTAAAGCGTGATATGGCAGAGTGATTGTATCATGTCCTGCAGTTTGCGGGCTTGTTCTAACTGCTGCTCATGAGCTTTGCGAGCTTCCGGACTTTTGCATTTACTCATGCTGTCGGCAAATCTTTTTTCTATGGTTACACGCTGTGTTTCCTGAATCAGTTTATCAGCCAGAAATACAATAGCTGCTTCATCCAGCGTGGCTTCCAACAGACCATGGTGCTGTGAAATGATCTGGCTGATCTCAGGATAACCTAACTGTAAGAAAAGTTCACCGCCTGTTTTCGCGTGATGCCTCTGAAGTCTGGCAATATCATGCAGAAGTGCACCGGAGCGAACAAGCTTCTGGTCAAAGATATAACCATTGGATTCCAGCATATTGCATAAACAACAGGCAAGTTCAGTAACAGCATCACTGTGAGCTTGTACATGACGGGGCAGAGAAACAGCATTGCGAAGCCTGAGACATAGTCCGTCATTTAATTCAGGATGAGGCAGTATATAACTGGGATCAGAGAAAGAAATATTATTTTTTTCATTCACTTCCAGATGATAGTAAGAGCCGCAGGGCAGACGAAACCGCTGCCTGCTGTACATATCAGAATGTAATGCATGTAAATAAGAAGAGATTACATCTGTATGAGTTACCACTGCAATATCACCTTCAGAAGCGCAAAGAATCTTATGAACTGCCTGCGAAAAGCGAAAACCAGATGCAGCAGGAGTTTCTGCTCCCGGGATCGGATGATCAGGGTTATTCCCACGCGCTTTATAAATGTCCGGCCATCTCTGGCGTATTTCATCAAAAGAAAGGCCATCCCATTCTCCCAGATTTCGTTCTGACAGATCAGAAACAATGATATGTGGAAGCTCAGGTGCCATATGGCCTGCTGTCTCAACTGCTCTTAACAAAGGACTGCAGTATACCCCTGATATTTTATCGGACAATTCTTCGTTAAGAAGGACTGCCTGCAGATGTCCAAGCATGGATAGAGAGAAATCTGTCTGTCCTACACAGTAAGAATGTTCATCCGGATACTGTGGTTTTCCATGCCGGACCAGATAAAGGTTACGCATTTAAAAACCCTCCGAAACATTCTTCAAATATTTTTTTTGAACAGGAACGTGTTTCTTCTGAAAAACGGGCATATCGTTTCAGAAATTCTTCGCCGTATGGTGTCAGTTCGCTATGGCTTCCCCTTGTACCGCCTTGGCTTCTGATGATCAGAGGTTCATGAAGCTGTGATTCCAGGGTATGGATCAGGTTCCAGCTGGTAGAATAGGAAATGTGCATGCGCTCACAGGCATCGCGGACAGATCCTGTTTCATGGATCAGTGTAAGCAGCGAATAGAGTTTTTCATCAAAAAAAACTTTTTCCCGGGCTAGCTGAATATGGATTTCAGAACGGATCAGACTCTGGTTGTGTATGCGGAGAAGTTCAGCATAATCCTCTGGTGTATCAGCATCATGAATAATACCGGGATCCTTTACATTAAGATAATACATGGGTTCCCCGCAGTTATCCACAGCACCTTTAAGTCCTGATTTTCCGTCATCACTTAGGATGGAATCAATCAGTGTGGAACGGATCAGAATGGGATGACCGGGATTGCCATTACAGACCGGAGTTACAAGGGGACGCCCCAGAGAGAGCATTTGAGTGACTGTCTGGGCTGTGAACAGCGGAACATCAACAGGTGTAAAGAGTACCGTATCCACTTTGTCTTTCAGATACTCAAGTCCGATTCGGACAGAATCAAACATATGAGTGTTTGCATAGTTCTCATTTCGAAGAAAGACTACATTATTGGAAGCCAGGTGGCATTCCAGAACATCTGCATGATATCCGGTTACCACTACTACTTTGGAGATTCCGGCCTGCCGGAAATTATTGATCACGCGCTGTGCGATGGAAATGGAGCCAAGCTGAAGCATGGGTTTAAAGTCTCCCATTCGTGATGATTTCCCCGCAGCCACGATGAGGGCGCCTGTCTGCATTTAGATACCTCCTTCTTTCAATGATATTATACAAATTTGATATTATTATAACATATAAAAGAATAAAAATAGTTAAAATTTTAAATAAAACAAAATAAAATTGTCTGCAATATATAAAATAGCCAACTATTAATTATTTGTAATTTGTATAATTGTGCAAAATTATGGTAGTATGGATATATAAAATAACGTGGACAGGAGAACTTTTTTATGGATAAGATTTTTGAGATTACCGCAAAAGAAGTTACTGTACAGGTAAAAGATGAGCGTACAGGGGTTGTATATAGCCGGACGCTTCCCATCGATTATTATGAGAATGCAAATGTTTTAAAGCTCAGCGGTGAGAATCTGGACGGGAGCAGCTCTTCCATTGTTTTCTATTCCGCCAGAGGAATAGAGAGACTGAAAGATCTGACAGGCAGGGGAGCTGACCATGATTCGTGCGGAACACATAAGCCTGAAGATCAGTAAGATTGAAATGAATTTTTTTAAAAGGAGGAATGGGACATGATTAAAAAGACATTGAAGATTAATGGTGTTGAGAGAATACTTATTCTTGATAAGGATGAGACACTGGCGCAGGTGCTCCGTGATCACCTTCTTCTTACAGGATGTAAGATTGGCTGCGGTGAAGGTCACTGTGGAGCCTGTAATGTTATTATGAACGGAAAAGTCACAAGATCCTGTATCTACAAGATGAGCCGTGTTCCCGATCATGCAGAGATCACAACCATTGAAGGTGTGGGAACACTTTCTGATATGCATCCAATCCAGGTTGCATGGATGGCATATGGATGCGCACAGTGCGGTTTCTGTTCACCGGGATTTATTATTTCAGCAAAAGTGCTTCTGGACAATAATCCAAGTCCTACCCGTGAGGAGGTAAGAGACTGGTTTAACAAACAGCGTAATCTCTGCCGTTGTACAGGCTATAAGCCGCTGATCGATGCTACTATGGCTGCAGCAGCAGTTATGCGCGGCGAGATGACAAAGGAAGACCTTGTGTTCAAACAGACAGGTGATTCTATTGTTGGAACAAATTATATCCGTCCGTCAGCAGCACAGAAGGTAACAGGTACCTGGGATTTTGGTGCAGATGATGCATTAAAGATGCCATCAGGAACACTTCGCCTTGCTCTTACACAGGCAAAGGTTTCTCATGCAAATATTCTCAATATTGACACAGCAGAAGCAGAGAGTATGCCTGGTGTTGTTCGTGTTATCACAGCAAAAGATATTAAGGCAGCAGGCGGAACCAATAAGATCAATGGTCTTGTAATGCTTCCAAAACACAACAAGACAGACGGTTTCGAACGTCCTGTACTTTGCGATGAAAAAATCTTCCAGTTTGGTGATGCGATTGCCATCGTAGCTGCTGATACAGAAGAGCATGCAAGGGCAGCAGCAGAAGCAGTTAAAGTTGAGATCGAAGAGCTTCCTGCATATATGAATGCAATGGATGCCATCGCACCGGATGCGGCAGAGATTCATCCCGGTATTCCGAACGCATTCTTTGAGACAAACTGTATCAAGGGTCCTGATTTTGACTGGGACAGCATTCCGGATTCACAGCAGGTTGAGATCGAATCTTACTGTTCACGTCAGCCTCATCTTCATCTTGAGCCGGACTGCGGTTATGGTTACATTGACGAAGACGGTATGATAACTGTTCATTCCAAATCCATTGGTATCCATCTGCATATGCCTATGATCGCTGATGGTATCGGTGTGCCAATGGAGAACTTACGAATTGTTCAAAACCATGCAGGAGGAACCTTTGGTTACAAGTTCTCTCCTACAAATGAGGCTCTGATCGGCGCTGCTGTTAAGATCCTTGAACGTCCTGTGTCTCTGGTATTTAATCAGTTCCAGAATATTACTTATACAGGAAAGAGATCCCCTGCATTTATGAATATCAAGCTTGCAGCAGATGAAAATGGTAAGCTTCTTGCACTCTGGGGCAATAACTATGTGGATCATGGTCCATACTCAGAATTCGGTGATCTGCTTACAATGAGACTTTCCCAGTTTACAGGTGCAGGCTATGGAATCAATTCTATCCGTAACAAATCTACAACAGTGTTTACAAACCATGCATGGGGTTCAGCATTCCGTGCTTACGGATCTCCTCAGTCTTATATGGGATCTGAGATTGCGATAGATGTTCTGGCTGCAAAGATGGGAATCGACCCCTTCGATATCCGTGAAATGAACTGTTACAAAGAATCAGAAGGCAGTACGATCCCTACAGGTTATCCGCCTGAAGTATACTGTGAAGAAGAACTGTTCAAGACAGCTCGTCCACTGTATGAAGCAGCTAAGAAACGTGTGGCTGAAAAGAATGCAGCTTCTGATGGCAAGATCAAATATGGTATCGGTGTATCTCTCGGTGTATATGGCTGTGGTCTTGATGGTGTTGATACATCAAACGCATTTGCAGAGCTGAATCCGGATGGAACAGTTACAATGTATGCTGCATGGGAAGATCACGGACAGGGCGCTGATATGGGGGTTCTTGTATCATCACATGAAACACTTCGTCAGGCAGGAATCAGACCGGAACAGATCAAACTTGTTATGAATGATACCAAGACATGTCCTAATGCAGGTCCTGCAGGTGGATCACGTTCACAGGTTATGTCAGGTAATGCATGTCGTCTGGCAGCAGAAAACCTTGTGGCAGCCATGAAGAAAGAAGACGGAACCTTCCGTACTTATGATGAGATGGTGGCTGAGGGTCTTGCAACAAAATATGAAGGTAACTGGGTGACAACCTTCTGTGCAGATCATCCGATCGATCAGGATACAGCACAGGGTGATCCGTTTGCAACCTACATGTATACGATCTTCCTTCCGGAAGTTGCTGTTAATACAGAAACAGGTAAAGTTAAAGTTGAAAAATTCACCTGTGTGGCTGACGTAGGTACCATCATGAACAGACTTCTTGTAGAAGGCAACTTCTACGGCGGCCTTGTACAGGGTATTGGTCTTGCTCTTACAGAAGATTTCGAGGATCTGAACCATGATACTTCTCTGAAGAACTGTGGCATTCCGTATCCAAATGATGCGCCGGATGATATTGAACTTCATTTCAATGAAACATATCGCCCAAGCGGTCCTTACGGTGCTGCCGGCTGTGGTGAGGCTCCGCTGGATGCTCCTCATCCTGCAATCCTGAATGCGATCTACAATGCTACAGGCGCACGTATCACACGTGTTCCTGCCCGTCCTGAAAAGGTTCTTGCAGCATTAAAGGAACTTGAGAAATAACTGTTAGTATAATTTTATCATGTGATATAATAAGGGGAGACGGGAGACTGTCTCCCCTTTGGAAATGAAAGGAGTATCGGGTTATGACATATATACAGGAAAGAGGTTCCACTCATGTTTATCACGTAAATCGAATGTCAAAGGAAGAGATGGATCATATGATCAGCCTCTGTGTTCATGAACAGCCGGCGTACTGTGTTGCAGCCTGTCCTTTCAAAGCAGATACAAAAGAAATGCTGTTTTATGCTGCAAAAGGAAACTTTAAGAAAGCTCTGGCTATCTATGAAAAGATCACACCATTTCCCATGATCCTCTGTAACGGATGTACTGCACCATGTGAGGAAAAATGCAGACTCTGTGAGCTGGGTGATGGCATATCCATACGTGAAGTAGAGCGTGCCATTGTACGATATGGGAAACCTGGAAAACGGAGCAGTGTATTTCGTATCAGAAAGAAAAAAAAGGCTGTGATCTTTGGCTCAGGATTGTTCCCGCTGTTTCTTGCAGGGGAACTGGAAAAGAAGATGTATCCTGCAACCATTTACTGTCAGGAGAAAGATTATGAAGCCTATATTGCAGCAGCAGCTCCGGAGCTTTTGGAATCAGATCGCAAAAATGAGGTAAAACGTCTCAGTTCCATGGACCTTTCCTTTGAATTCGGATGCAGTCTTGACCTTCCGTTTATCAGAGCGAAAATGAAGGAGGCAGATGTGGTCTGTGCTTCAGAGGAGGTGGCCAAAAAGCTGGCTCCAGAGGAAACAGCAGACGCAGAGATCATGCTGAGAGAACAGGCGGGAATTGTCAGCGGTCCGGTCCGGTCTGTGATGGATGCAGCTTTTGCTGCAAAGAGAGCTGCCCTGACTGTAGACCTCCTTGTACAGAATCTTTCGCCCCACAGCAACAGAGGCAGTGAAGGAGCAGTTACCACCAGGCTCTATACAAATATGGACGGGATGAAAGGCTCCAAAAAGATTCCCTGCAGCACAGATGGATATTCAAAAGAAGAAGCTGTTGAGGAAGCAAAGCGATGCATTCAGTGTCACTGTGATGAGTGTATGAAAAGCTGTGTCTATTTAAGGGAATATAAAAAGCATCCGGGTCTTCTTGCACGTGAGATTTATAATAATACCCAGATCATTATGGGAGATCACCAGATGAATAAACCGATGAATTCCTGTTCACTCTGCGGACAGTGTACTGTAACCTGTCCAAATGGGTTTGATATGAGCCAGGTCTGCAAATCTGCAAGAGAAAACATGGTATCTACAGACAAAATGCCTCTGGCACCTCATGAATTTGCACTGATGGATATGCTGTTCTCCAATTCGGAGGCTTTCTTATGCAGACCTCAGCCGGGATATGAAACCTGCAGATATGTATTTTTCCCAGGATGTCAGGCAGGAGCTATAGCGCCGGATGTTGTCACAGAGGCATATGAGGATCTGTGCAGGAGGACAGAGGGCGGTGTTGCTCTGATGCTGGGATGCTGTGGTGCTATCAGTGAATGGGCAGGACGCTATGAAATGACAGAAAAGGTAAATGAACAGCTGAAGCAGGAGCTTGCAAAACTGGGAGATCCTATGATTATAGCAGGCTGTCCAAGCTGTATGAAACAGTTAAAAGAGAGTCTTGGCGCCAAAGTCACAGGAATCTGGGAGATCTTAAAGGAAATCGGACTTCCCGGACAGGCAAAAGGACTGGAGATACCTGTTGCAATACATGATGCCTGCGGTGCCAGGGGAGATACACAGACACAGGATACAATAAGAGAGCTTCTTGCAGATATGGGGTGCACTGTTGTAAATACAGAATATTCCAGAGATCTGTCTCCCTGCTGCGGATACGGCGGACTGACTGCCTACGCTAATAAAGAGATGGCAGATAAAATGACAGAAAAGTGTCTGGAACGATCCGATTCCCCATATATAACGTACTGCATGGCATGCAGGGACCGATTTGTCAGGGAAGGCAGGGAATCCAGACATATCCTGGAACTTCTGTATGGTATAAATGCCGCCAATATGCCGGATATCAGTGAGAAACGCTACAACCGGCTTGAGCTAAAAGAGAAGCTTTTAAAAAATATATGGAATGAGGAACTGATGATGGAGAAAAAAGATTATACCGTTGCATATACAGAAGATGCCATCAGTATGATGGATGAACGTATGATCCTGAAAAGCGATGTGGAGCGTGTATTATCAGATTACAGAGAAAATCAGGAAGCGATCTTTGATGAAGAGACAAAAGAACTGGTGACAAGGAGCAGACTTGGAAATGTTACATTCTGGGTGAGATTTGTGGAAACAGAAGAAGGGTATCTGGTACGCAGAGCATACAGTCATAGAATGAATATTATGAAAAGGGTGGGACAGTAATGGCAGTAGAGAGAACATATTATACCATTGATCCTGAGGGAAAGCTGACCTGCATGAAATGCAAGGTTCCTCTTGTAAAGGGAAAAGCAAAATTTATGTATCTGGAGAACGGTTTTCCTGTTGAGATGCCGGTCTGTCCCAAATGTGGCTTTGTCTATGTTCCGGAAGAGCTGGCTCTTGGAAAGGTTTTGGCAGTGGAACGTGCACTGGAGGATAAATAGATGAACAGACACCCCGGAGGGGAAGAGCAGACAATTCATCTTCTGAAAAGCATAGAATTGAAAAAAGGAATGAAAGCTCTGGATCTGGGAGCAGGAGAGGGAGAGACCGTGCGGATCATGAAAGCATTTGGTCTGAATGTGCAGGGTGTGGATCTTGCTCCGCGAAGCAGTGAGGTGCAGCAGGGAGATTTTCTGACCCTTCAGTATGCAGCAGACAGTATGGATCTCTGTATCAGCCAGTGTGCATTTTTTGTCAGCAGAGATCAGAAAAAGGCAGTCTCTGAATGCTGGCGTGTACTGAAAAAGGGAGGATTTCTTTTGCTGTCAGATCTGGATCCGGGCAATCTTCTGGAAATTGTGAAAGAAACAGGGTTTACGATTCTCTGTCAGGAGGATCAGACTGCTCTCTGGAGAGAATATTATCTGGAAGCAATCTGGAATGATTCATTCTGCTGCGAGGATCATAAGCTTCTGCAGAAAGAATACAAAGGCAGAAAAATAGGCTATACCATGGTGGTTGGCAGAAAGGAGTAATGTATGGATCTTTACGAAAGAATAATGGAATTAGGTAGCATGGGATATCATTGTTCACAGATCATTATGATCATGACTCTGGAAACCATAGGAGAGGAAAATCCACAGCTTGTAAAGGCAATGGGAGGCCTTGGCGGAGGAATCGGTTACTGTGGAGATACCTGCGGATGTCTGACAGGAAGTGCCTGTGCCATCGGATATTTTCTCGGAAATCTGGCTCCTGAGGAGAAGGAAGATGCACAGATGAAACCGGCTGTACAGGAATTATATCAGTGGTTCCGCCAGAAGACAGAGGAAGAATTCGGAGCTTTTTACTGTAAGGATATCACTCATCTGGACTGGGGTGTGATCATGGAGAAATGTCCTGGACTTATTGCAGATACTTATACAAAAGTTATGGAAATTCTGACAGAGCGGGAGGTACTGAAGCTTTGATCACCATCGGCAAAACAAAGAGTGTCTGTCCGGAATGTATGAAGGTAGTTCCTGCCATAAAAGGTATCGGTGAAGACGGGATCTATCTGGTAAAGGAATGCAATGCTCATGGAAAATTTCAGACCCTGATCTGGGAAGGAAATGCAGCAGATTATCTTTCCTGGGGAAGAGAAAATCTCTCAGCAGAAACGCCTGTAAATCCGAAGGTTAAAGAAAAATCCTGTCCGGATAATTGCGGACTCTGTGAGGAACATGAAAGAAAAGGCTGCTGTATGATCCTGGAAGTTACAAAACGCTGTAATATGCATTGTCCTGTCTGCTTTGCTTCAGCAGGAGAAGACAGGGAAAAGGGAGATATTCCCATCTGTGAAATAGAAAAACAGTATGATTTTCTGATGGCTCACGGAGGTCCCTTTAATATACAGCTTTCAGGAGGAGAACCAACCATGAGGGACGATCTGCCTGAAATCATACATATGGGAAGAGAAAAAGGATTTACATTTTTTCAGTTAAATACCAATGGGATCCGGCTTGCCAGGGAGGAGGGGTATGCCGGAAAGCTGAAAAAAGCAGGACTGAATACAGTATTTCTTCAGTTTGACGGTGTGACAGATCAGGTTTATGAGACTTTACGTGGACAGGCTATGATGGAACTGAAGAAAAAGGCGGTCTTAAACTGCTCAGAAGCAGAGCTTGGTATTGCTCTTGTGCCGGTCATTGCGCCGGGAGTAAATGATATGCAGGTAGGGGATATCCTGAAATTTGGTCTGGATCATATGCCCTTTGTTCGTGGCGTACATTTTCAGCCTATCAGTTATTTTGGCAGATGTTCCCAGAAGCGCCCCCAAAATCCCATCACCATACCAAAGATGCTGAGGCTTATTGAAGAACAGACAGAGGGACTGATGAAAATTGAGGATTTTGCAGGCGGCGGCGCAGAGAATCCCTACTGCTCCTTTCATGCAAGTTATCTGAGAAAAGGAGAGCAGGAACTGAAGCTTCTTGAAAAAAAATCAGGAAAAGGATGCTGCTGTACTACCAGTGATGATTCCAGGCAGTATGTGGAAAATCAGTGGAGCTACAGTACAAAAACCTATGATGAGGGAGAAATGACACAGACAGATGCGCTAGATGAGTTTCTGATCCGGATACATAATGAAACCTTTGCAGTATCAGGTATGATCTTTCAGGATGCCTGGAATCTGGATCTTGACCGTCTGAAACGCTGTTATATCTGTGAAGTGGATCCTGATCACGGAATGGTACCGTTCTGTGCATATAATCTGACTAATCTGAAAGGAACATATTTATACAGAAAGTGAAACGATCCAATATAGATGCAATGATCTGTAGGCAGGAAAAAATTACAGATATTACAAGGGAAACAATAAACAAAATACAGCTGGATAAACTGAATGCTGTTCTGAAAAGAGAAAAAGAAAGGCAGGGATTTTATAGAGATCTGCCGGAAAGGCTGGAAAGCCTTGATGATCTGAAAACCCTTCCCTTTACAACGGAATCCGACCTTGCTCAGAAAGGGGGCAGGATGTTACTGTGCTCTCAGGGAGAAATACAGAGGATCATTTCAGAACAGACAAGCGGAACAACAGGTGCAGGTAAACGTGTATTTTATACAGAAGGAGATTGTGAACATACCATAGAACTTTTTATGGCCGGACTTGGTGAGTTTATTTATCCGGGAAGCAGGACTATGGTTGCCATGCCGTTTTCAGGTCCTTCTGGACTGGGAGAACTGATCGCAGACGCAATCAGACGTATAGGAGCACATCCCCTTTTAACCGGGAACAATAAAACCTATGGTGAGTTAAAAACAATTCTGGAAGAGGAGCGGCCGGATACTTATGTAGGTATGCCGACAGCACTGCTTTCCATGCTCAGAATGTGTGGAAAAGGCAGTATAAAGAGAGCACTGATATCAGGGGATGCCTGTCCGGAAACAGTAATGAAAGCAATAGAAAAAATTTTGGGAACACCACTCTGGCCTCATTATGGTTCCAGAGAGATGGGACTTGGGGGTGCGATTTGCTGTCAGGCTCATGAGGGCATGCACATGAGGGAGAATCATTGTATCACAGAGATCATAGATAAAGAGGGAAATGTTCTGCCTGACGGTCAATGGGGAGAACTGGTGATCACAACCATTGGGATGGAGGCACAGCCTCTGATCAGATACAGGACCGGCGATCATACACGTATCATCCCCGGAAAATGTATCTGCGGAAGTGAGGTAAGGCGTCTGGATTTTGTAAGGCGCATCGACCAGTCCAAAAGTATGAGAGAAATGGATGAATTACTGTTTCAGTTTCCGAAACTGGTAGATTACTGTGTAAGGAGTGTTGGAGGGAAAAAAGAAATCACAGCACTTTTTATATCAGATAACGGAGAAGAACTGATCAGAAATGTCTGCACAGAGAAGAATATTATTTCTTTGGACTGCAGAAAAGCAGAATGGAGCGATAGGGCATTGTATCCTGCGAAACGTATTATTTTATAGAGAAACTATTAGAAAACAGAACGAAACCCATTGACTATCAGTCGGATTTCGTTCTGTTTTTTATTTTATGAATAGTTATTTGTTCACAGGATAATACGGACAGTCCTCTCTGATACATTCTTTATTATCTTCAAAATATTTACATAGTACAGAAGACAGCGGAATCTTTACAGAGCTGAACTGCCTGTAAAACCTGATCGCTTCTTCAATAGCAATTCTGCTGGTGCGTTTACAGCAGCGCGGACCACCAACATCAGCCAGTTTGGATAAAATAACAGAGACAAGCTTCTGAGGAAAGGGCCATGCATCCTTATGGAGGGGACCGGATCCGGTCATAACAGACATAAAGATTCCGGCACCTGCTGCTGCACCACACACTCCCCAGTAACCGCAGGTACCACCGGGAACCTGCCTCGCTCTTTTACAGATTTCAGATAATGCGGTATCGTAATTCATACGCTCTCCATTATTGCGAAGTGCAGTCAGAAGAACACTGGGAACAATGGCATGATGTTCAGGTCCATGCATGTGGACAGAAGGAAGGTCCATGATCTCTTCCAGAAGCAGCAGGGGATCCTTCTCTGTGCTGCTTCTGAGGGCTATGATCACCGGTATATAAGTACCATAGCTGTGACAGGCATCACAGACAAAATGGCCATTTTCACAGACAGCATTTGTCAGCTGCTCTTTGTGGCAGATGCTGCAGGTTTTCACAGAACTTTCGACGCTGTATGTGACCGGTGCTCCACAGATCAGGCAGCCTGAAAAATGTTCTGTCTCTCCACAACAGCAGGAATTATTTGTATTATCCATAAAAATCAGCATTTCTCAGCAATATCATAGATAAGCCGTTCTGTATCTTCCCATCCGAGGCAAGGATCTGTGATGGAACAGCCAGGAGTCATATGATCACTGATATCCTGGCGGCCTTCGAGAAGGTAACTTTCGATCATAACACCTTTAACCAGCTTTCTGAGGTCTGGATTATAGTTACGGCTGTGAAGTACTTCTGAAACAATACGGATCTGTTCCTTGTATTGTTTGTTGGAGTTTGAGTGGTTGGCATCTATGATGATGGCAGGGTTCTTAAGATCTTTTTTGGCATACAGAGCAGACAGACACATCAGATCTTCATAGTGATAGTTAGGAATAGTCTGTCCGTACTGGTTTACACCACCTCTGAGAATAGTGTGTGCCAGATCATTTCCTGAAGTTTCCACATCATTTCCTCTGTAGATGAAGTGGTGTGGATGCTGTGCAGCAGTGACGGAATTCAGCATAACAGAGAGATCACCGCTGGTAGGATTCTTCATACCGACAGGAATATCCATGCCACTGGCAGTGAGACGATGCTGCTGGTTCTCCACAGAACGTGCACCTACAGCTTCATAGGAGAGAATATCATCCAGATAGCTGCGGTTTTCAGGATAAAGCATCTCATCTGCAGAAGAGAGTCCTGTCTCCTGCATAACTCTCATGTGCATCTTGCGGATAGCAATAATTCCGGCAAGAAGGTCAGGAGCCTTATCAGGGTCTGGCTGATGAAGCATTCCTTTGTAACCGTCACCTGTGGTACGGGGCTTATTTGTATAGACTCGCGGGATGATCATCAGTTTGTCAGAGACTTTATCTGCCACTGTTTTCAGTTTGCGTACATATTCGCAGACTGTATCTTCGTTATCAGCGGAACAAGGTCCTACAAGGACGATAAATTTATCTGATTCACCGGTGAAGATACGGCGTATTTCTTCATCGCGCTGTTTTTTTACTTCTTTGAGTTCCTGGCTGAGAGGGTACTGAGATTTCAGAACCTCCGGTAAAGGGAGCTCGTGATTAATTTTCATAGACATGATTTATTTCCTCCATATAAGTACATGCAGATCTTTCATAATGCCGGAAGTCAGAAATATTTTGTACCTGACCGGACTGCCTGCATATTTTCCTTCACAAGTATAACATGGTGTTATCTAAAATTCCAGTACTTTAGCACTTTAAATCGACATATTTTGAGAAAATGTAATCAGACCGTTTTTTATGCCTGTTTCTTAGCTTCACAAAAATGCTTTCAGATGTTACAATCAAATAAAAGGTATTAGGAAAGAAATATCAAAAGAATACCAAAGAAAGCCGGGGTGAATGTTATGGAGATTAAGAGTATTCTGATAAAGGATACAACCAGAGAGGAAAGAAAACAGATTGTGGAAGAATCTTTTGGGAATATTTCTGCAAGCTGTGATGGCTGTATGGCGGGACTGGCAGAGATGTATCAGGAATATATTGATGGTACGAAGGAAATCCGCGACATTAACATGGAGTTTAATGCACACTACGTACGGGAAGATCTGGATGAGAAATCAAAGAGAAGCTGCCCGATGTAGATAAAACAACTATATGGGAAACTGGCAGATTGCGAATATGCAGGAAATAACAAGATAACAGGAGAAGGATATAAAAATGAGTACAAACAATATGGATAGATTTGAATTCAGATGTATCAGACCGGAGGAGACACAGCAGGCGATAGAGATCGAGCAGATCTGTTTCCCGCCAAATGAGGCATGTTCCCCGAAAAGTCTGACAGAGAGAATAAAAGCAACAGCAGAAACATTTCTGGTAGCTGAGGATAAGGAAACCGGAAAGCTGGCTGCATTTCTTAATGGAGTTCCTACAGATGAGGAGGCTTTCAGAGACGAATTCTTCACAGATATTTCCCTGAGTAATCCTGAAGGCAAAAATATCATGCTTCTGGGTCTGGATGTCCGTCCGGAATATCGTATGCAGGGACTGGGACGTGAACTGGTATCCCGATACTGCCAGAAGGAAGCACAAAAAGGACGAAAGAAACTTTTCCTCACCTGTCTGGATGAAAAAGTGAAGATGTATGAGAAATTCGGCTTTACAGATCTGGGTCAGGCAAACTCCACCTGGGGCGGAGAAGCCTGGCATGCCATGAGCATCGAGATTGGAAGATAATTAACGAGCAGAACAGACAGGAGAGTGTACAATGAGCCTATACGCAATCGGTGATTTTCATCTTTCGTTTACAGTCAATAAACCTATGGATGTATTTGATAAAAGATGGAAGAATCATGTGGTTAAGATCGAGAAATACTGGAAGAGAAAAGTGACAGAGAATGATACAGTAGTGATTACCGGAGATCATTCCTGGGGGAGAGATCTTGCAGAGTGTCAGGCGGATCTGGATTTTATTATGGCTCTGCCGGGCAGGAAGATTCTGCTTAGGGGAAATCACGATATGTTCTGGGATGCGAAGAAGACAGAAAATCTGAATGAGATGTTCAGAGGAAAGCTGGAATTTTTGCAGAATAATTTTTATACATATGAGGATTATGCGCTGGTGGGAACCAAAGGCTACTGTTATGAAGGAAAAGACAGCTATGAGCATTTTCTGAAGATCAGAGAGCGGGAGTTGGGGCGGCTGCGCTGCTCTTTTGAAGCGGCGAAGGCAGCAGGATATGAGAAGTTTATCATGTTTCTTCATTATCCACCTACAAGTATTGGAGAGATGGAGAGTCCGTTTACCCTGATGGCACAGGAATTTGGCGCCGAGAAGGTGATCTATTCTCACTGTCATGGAGAGAAGCGGTATGATGACAGCTTTAAAGGCTATGTGGATGGAATAGAGTACAAGCTGGTGTCAGGAGATTATCTGAACTTTAAACCGGAGCCAGTATTATGCTAATGGTAATCTTTATATCGGTATTCGATTATAGGTGGGTAGTGGAGTGCGAATATCTGTTTAATATTAAGCATCAGTAGTATAGAAAAAATCCCTGGGAAGTATTATACTTTTCAGGGATGATTTTATGTGCTTTGAGAGAAAATATCTTCGGGGAGAAATGAGAAAATGAAGATTTACTACAGAGAGAAATCTGGCGGGATTGAAATTCTGCGGTGTTTTGGAATAGAGGGCAGAGTTGAGATTCCGGGAATGATAGATGGCAGATTGGTGATCAGTGCGGCACCGTATGCATTCTCCAGTCATATGGATGAGAAAGAAGAACTGAAAAATGCCAGCCTGTGGGAAGTGTCAGAGGGTCTTGGGTTTGGCAGAGAAGAGCATGTTCTGGCAGGAAATGACGTGGAGGAGATTGTTTTTCCTTACACTTTAAAAGAGATTGGACGATATATTTTTTATGGCTGCGGGAATCTGAAAAAGCTGGAGTTTTCTGACAGTCTGATGCAGATAGGCTGTGGTGCATTTACAGGCTGCCATGCATTGGAGAAGCTGACTGTTCATATGAGACAGGGAAAGAAGTCAGGCGTTAAGGAAATGCTGGGCGAGATGTGGCAGAGGATAGATGTAAACTTTCTTTCTGAGTATGAAGAAGCCAGACTTGTATTTCCGGAGCATTATGATGAGGCGGTTGAGAACACTCCGGCGCGTATTTTGTATACGGAATATCATGGATCAGGCAGTAATTACAGGCAGTGTTTTTATGATAAGGAGCTGAATTATCAGGAATATGACAGGCTTTTTGAAATGGCGGTAGCCATGGATAAGCTGGAAGTTCTGGTTGATATGTCATTTGGCAGACTGGAGTTTCCTTATGAACTGACCGGGAAAGCCAGGGAGAATTACAGGGAATATATCCGTAAGAATCTGGGAGATATTGCAGAATATCTGGTAAAGCAGGAGGATATGCACAGATTGGAAGTGATATCCTCGCAAAAACTCTGGACACTGGAAGGAATTGATTCTGCGTTAGATTGTGCATCTAAGAGAAAAGAAACGGAAGTATCCGCATTTTTGATGAATGAAAGAGCAAATCTGGTGGATAATACGGCAGGAAGTGAACATATAGATGTGGATAAGCTGCAAAATAGTCAGGAAGCTGACAGGACAGAGCAGGGGAAAAATGAACAATCACAAACTACAGAAAAATCTTTGAATAGAAGAACTATACTAAGAAAAAAGAGGTTTGAACTGTGATAGATATAGAGGAAAATAATGATGCAGCCAGAGGATAAAATACAGGAAATAGCAGAAAGAGCAGAGCGTTTGCAGGAAATCGGCAGCAGTATTCTCAGGGCTGCGCGGGATGAATTATATCTGGGAATGCGGTTTTTGGATGTGGCGCTGAGCAGTTTTTCTTATCAGATGGATGGTCAGGTCCATGGATTTGGAACGGATGGAAGAGTGATGTATTTCCAGCCGCAGATGCTGGGAGGCTTATATAGAGAGAACAGGATTCTGGTGAACAGAGGGTATCTGCATATGGTATTCCACTGTATTTTCCGGCATTTTGCATGGAGCGGTACAGAAAGTAAGAAGAGGGCAGACGATGGAATCACAATCCAGGAACGTATGCGTGATCTGAGTTGTGACATTGCAGTGGAGCATATGATAGATGGGATGAGCTATCGGAGTATCCGTTTCTCACGCAGTCTTCTGCGAAGGGAAACCTACCGTCTCCTTGAAAAAGAGGGAAAAACCCTCAACGCACAGAGAGTATATAAAATATTGTCAGAATGGAATCTGAACGAAAAGGATCTTACAAATCTGGAACAGGAATTTCGCACAGATGACCACAGATACTGGGAAAGTAAGAAACCGGATCAGAAACCGAATCCCATGCTCAGCCGCAAATGGGGGGAGATCAATGATGGAATCGAGACGGATCTGGAAACCTTTTCCCAGGAGGCAGGTGAGCGGGACGGAGATTTCCTGGAGCAGATAAAAACAGAGAACAGAAGCCGGTATGATTACAGAGAATTCCTGCGGAAATTTGCAGTTTTTCATGAAGAACTGGCAGTGGATGATGACAGTTTTGATTACAATTTCTATACCTATGGTCTGCGTCTCTATGGAAACATGCCGCTGATCGAACCACTGGAATCCAAAGAAGTTAAGAAGATAGAGGAATTTGTGATCGTCATCGATACTTCCATGTCCTGTTCAGGAGAACTGGTGAGAAAGTTTCTGGAGGAAACCTACGGTGTACTTAGTGAGAGTGAGAGCTTTTTTACAAAAATAAATGTGCACATCATTCAGTGTGATGAGAAAGTCCACACAGATAAAAGGATTACCTCCCGGAAAGAAATGAAAGACTATATGGAACATCTGGAATTGTATGGAGATGGCGGAACAGATTTCAGGCCTGCATTTGAATGGGTGGATAAACTGTTGGAACAGCATGAATTTTATAACCTGAAAGGACTGATCTATTTTACAGACGGATTCGGAATTTACCCGAAGAAAATGCCGCCATATAAGACTGTATTTGTGTTTATGCAGGATAATTACAGAGATGTGGATGTGCCGGTATGGGCCATGAAACTGATTTTGGATGAGGATGATTTTGATAAACCAAACAGGTAATGAAGAGAGCAATTCGTGGATATCAAGTTAGGAAAAAAATACTTTCTGACCCTAATATCAATGAAATGAAAAACTGAGTAAAAGTAAGAAGTGTTCAGCAGGAAAGGATTTACATTATGGATATAAAACGAGCAAAACAGGAGATAAAGGACTCAATAGAAGCATACCTTGCGAAGGATGAATTTGGAGAATATCTGATCCCGGCCATACGCCAGAGACCAATTCTTCTTATGGGGGCACCGGGTATTGGAAAGACGCAGATTATGGAACAGATCGCCAGGGAATGTAAGGTAGGTCTGGTATCTTATACTATCACCCATCACACCCGTCAGAGTGCAGTAGGACTGCCGTTTATCAAAGAGAAAACCTTTGGTCAGGAGACTTTTTCTGTCACAGAATATACTATGAGTGAGATTATTGCCTCTGTCTATGAAAAGATGGAAAAAACAGGTCTCAGAGAAGGAATTCTTTTTATTGATGAGATTAACTGCGTATCAGAGACCTTGGCGCCTATGATGCTGCAGTTTCTTCAGGGAAAGACCTTTGGCAATCAGAAAGTACCGGAGGGATGGGTGATCGTGACAGCAGGAAACCCGCCGGAATACAATAAATCTGTTCGTGAATTTGATGTGGTAACTCTTGACAGGATCAAGAGGATTGATGTGCAGCCGGATTTTGAAGTGTGGAAAGAATATGCCTATGAGCAGGGAATCCATCCGGCTGTGATCTCTTATCTGGAGCTTCGCAGAAAGAATTTCTACAGAATGGAGAACACAGTAGACGGACGGATTTTTGCCACTGCCAGAGGCTGGGAAGATCTTTCAAGGCTGATACAGGTATATGAAACACTGGATAAAGAAGTGGACAGAGAGGTGGTATATCAGTATATCCAGCATCCACTGATCGCAAAAGATTTTGCCGCATATCTGGCATTATACAATAAGTATAAGACAGACTATGCAGTGGAGGATCTGCTTCAGGGTAAATGGACACCGATCACTCTGGGTAAGATCCGCAATGCTTCACTGGATGAGCATCTGAGTATTGTTGGTCTGCTGAACGGAAAGCTCAGCCAGTTATTTGCAGACTGTTATTTTATGGATGCCTATGTGACAAAGCTCTATGGTTATATGACAGAATACAGAGATAACCTTCCGGAAATGACGCTGGAATCCATTTATAAAAAGGCAGAAAATGATTTTCAGATTGCAAAAAAATCTGAGCTTCTCACTAAAAATGAAGAAAAGGTATTTATCCGTACAGTGAATTTTTTTGAAAATGAAATTTCAGAAAAAGATACTTATGAGCAGACAAAAATCGCTTTTACAGCGGAAGCAGACAGCCTTGAAACTCAGATAGAATACACTTCCCAGATGCTTCAGAATGTTTTTGATTTTATGGAAGCGGCCTTTGGTGACAGCCAGGAAATGGTAGCCTTTATCACAGAACTGAATGCCAATTATTACAGTCTCTGGTTTATCCGTGAGAATGGTTCGGATCAGTATTATCGTCACAATAAAGGCCTGCTTTTTGACAATCGTCAGAAGCAGATTCTGGGACAGATGGAAGAACTGGAGCAGGGGAACTACTTCCCTTCTGTATTAAAATGATTGTTTCTCTGGGATGTATGAAACTTAACAAATATCTGCTTTTGTTAAGGAAAGAGTAAAGGTCTGTCAAACATAAGCAAACCTGATTGTTTTTTGAAAATTTGGGTGATATACTCCACTTGTCAACAAAAAAATAATATTTTTTGAGTGAAAAGGAGTCTATTATTATTATGAGAAGAAAATTAATTGCAGGTCTTTTGACAGCTCTTTCAGTGACTATGGTTTGTCCGGCAGCATATGCATCTACAGAGCATTATACAGACAGCAGCGTGGTTGGTGCTGATTCCGGATGGTCTGACTGGGATGCAGCCTGGGAAACAACAGCAACTGATTTTACAAAGGTATCTTTAACACCTGGTGCTGATGATACGCAGCTGAACCTTGCATGGTACAGTGAAAAAGGTGACAGCGATGCAACACCTGTAGTTCATTTCGGAACAGACAAAGACAATCTTGAAACCTTTGAAGGAACTGCCGGTGATGTAGACCAGAGCTTTACAGGAGACAAAGCATATGAATATAATCATGTAACAGTTACAGGTCTGGAGCCAAACACAACTTATTATTACACAGTTGAGAAAAACGGTGAGCAGACAGAGGTATCTGAGTACAAAACACAGGATACAGATTCAGTAAAAATTCTCTATGTAGGTGACCCGCAGATCGGTGCTTCCAAAGGTCAGACACAGAATGGAGCAGAGCTTACCAATGAGTCCGGTGCAGCCAATAAAGCAGCAGAAAATGACGGTTTTTCATGGAACCGTACTCTCAATACTGCACTTGAGCAGAATCCGGATATCAACTTTGTGATCTCTGCAGGTGACCAGGTTAACAAGACCGGTGAAGCAAAAGAGGAAGAATATGCTTCTTATTTAAGTGCAGATGCTTTGAAGGGACTTGCAGTGGCAACTACAATTGGTAACCATGATTCTCTGAATGAGGATTATATGTATCATTTCAATAACCCGAATAATACAGAAAATGGTAAAACTCAGGCAGGTGGTGATTACTACTACAGCTATGGAGAGGGCCTTTTCGTTGTTCTGAATACCAATAATTACAATGTGGCAGAGCATCAGAAAACAATTGAAGAAGCTGTCAAAGCTTATCCTGATGCAAAATGGAGAATTGTAACCATCCATCAGGATATTTACGGATCAGGTCTTGACCACTCCGACACAGACGGTATGATCCTTCGTACACAGCTTACACCTGTATTTGATGCAAATGATATTGATGTGGTTCTTCAGGGACACGATCATACATACAGCCGTTCCAAAATGCTTTATGGTGACGGACAGACTCATGGTAAATATGAGTTCAGCCTGAATGCAGACGGAACAGATTATGACTGGGATCATGCGACAAATGTAGATACACAGGAACAGATCGCACTTGCTCCGGAAGAGGGAGACACAGATGCACAGGCAGCACTGGATGCATTCCATGAGGACAATGACTGCTACACAATTGAGGATGTTGACGGAGATACAGTTACAGATCCACAGGGAATTCTCTATATGACTGCAAACTCAGCTTCCGGTTCCAAATATTATGAACTTCTTTCCACTCAGCAGGATTATGTGGCAGCCCGCAGCCAGAACTGGCTTCCAAGCTATTCTGTGATCACATTAACTGCAGATACCTTTGCGATTGATACTTACCAGATTACTGATGATGGTAAGGCTGAAGCAATTGATGATACCTTTACAATCAAGAAGACTGGTGCAGACGCAGCTGATGCTTCTGCAGATACTACAGACGGTTCTTCAGATGATACAGACACTGCTGCAGACACCACAGACAGTGCTTCAGATACAGCAGAAGCCGCAGATACATCTGCAACTGCAGCAGCGGAAGCTTCTGGAAATTAAGATAATTTTTCGCAAATAGTTTCATGAGTATGAAAAATATAAAATTTACCGGACTGCTTACCAGAAAAAAAGCAGTCCGGTATCTTATTTATGTTTTATTTGTCTGTGCGTTCGCTGTTTTTGTCATTAAACTGAATCAGGTGGAAAAAACAGAGCTGGTGGTCCGGACAGGACAGACATTTGAGAAAGCAAAAGTAGTGAAAATCCTTCAGGATAATCTGGAGGAAAACGGAACCCGTGTGGGAGAGCAGAAGGTTCGTGTCCGTATGCTTACAGGAGTGAGAAAGGGAGAAGAGCTGGATATTACAAGCAGTTCCGGATATCTGTTTGGAGCTGCCTGCAAACCGGGTATGAAGGTGATTGTCATGCAGAGTGTTGCTGGCGATTCTACAGTTGCCAGTGTTTATACACAGGACAGAGAAGGGGTTATCTATATTTTTGCCCTGATATACCTTTTGGTTCTCTGCCTGATCGGTGGAAAACAGGGGATAAAAGGATGTCTGGGGCTTGTCTTTACATTCTTCTGTGTGATCTTTGTATATCTGCCTCTGGTGTACCTGAAGTATTCCCCCTTCTGGACTGCTGTATTTGTATGTTTTATCACTACGCTGGTCACGATGTATCTGATCGGCGGACCTACACGGAAAACCTGTGCTGCAACACTTGGAACCCTTGTTGGTGTTATTCTTGCCGGGGTTTCTGCCTGGTGTTTCAGTAAGGCATCAGGAATTTCCGGATATAATGTTTCGGATATTGAGACACTGATGACTCTGTGGAATACCAATCGTATCCAGGTTGGAGGACTGCTTTTTTCCGGTCTTCTGATCTCCTGTCTGGGCGCGGTTATGGATGTTGCCATGTCCATCAGCAGTGCCATTGATGAGATTTACAGACAGAATCTGTCTTTATCCAGGAAGGAACTTTTTAAGGCTGGGCTGCGTGTGGGAAGAGACATGATGGGAACGGACAGCAATACGCTTATACTGGCATTTGCAGGAAGTAGTGTCAGTACTCTTCTTCTTGATTACTCCTATAATCTTCCGTACCAGCAGATCATCAATTCCAATAATATCGGAATTGCCATCATGCAGGGATTGGCAGGCAGTTTCGGGATTGTACTTTCTGTACCCTTTACTGTGCTGATTTGCACAATTCTTTTTCATAAAAAATAAAGCTGAATCATATATGAGAAGGTCACCCTATGATTTTGGGGTGGCTTTCTTTTGTATGATAATGTGATCATTTTCTATATAAAATTATTTGCATTTTCAAAAAATCGTGCTATCCTTAATACAGAGAAATGCAGCTGTAAAAGTATGGATGTTACTGTTCACACGCCATTATCCCGCGAGGTGTTTTGGCATGAATATGCCAAAATCCCGAGACATACAAGCCAAAATTCCATTGCCACAGGCAATTTGAAATGAATTTTGGCAACGTTACTGAGAACAGAGTGAACAGTAACGTATGGAGCAGATGCGAAAAATCATATATGTTCTTAGAATTACAATAAAGATTCCGAGAGTATATATTACAAAACAGGAGGAACAAAAATGGAATTAGAAGTATTAAGAAAAGATATGGTTGCAGCTATGAAAGCCAAAGATAAAGTAACAAAAGAAGCAGTTTCCTCTCTGATCTCTGCGGTAAAGAAGGTAGCGATTGATGAGGGATGCCGTGATGAGATTAAGAGTGATCTGGTGGACAGAGTTATTTTGAAGGAGTTGAAAACTGTAAAAGAACAGTTGGATACCTGTCCGGAAAGCCGTGAGGATCTGAAGGCTGAATACCAGGCAAGATATGATGTAATTGCCAAATATGCACCAAAACAGATGGATGCAGCAGAGGTAAAAGCATATCTGGAAGAAAAATTTGCAGATGTGATCGCAACGAAAAATAAGGGTCAGATTATGAAGGCTGTTATGGCTGATATGAAGGGAAAAGCAGACGGAAAGGTGATTAATCAGGTTGTGGCAGAGCTCTGCAAATAATGTGTTATCTTAACCGAATCAAGTAAGTCCCCTGCTTCAATTGCGAAAAGCAATAAGCAGTGGGTGGGACTATGTGAAGAATAGGATCATCCAGCAGATTTGGTATACAGAAAGCTGGATAGTTATCGAAATAGCCGCAGTATATTGGAGTATCCGAATACTGCGGTTATTTTGTTAGGAGGTGAATATATATGGAGTTTCAGCATGAACTGATCATTCCTAATGAGGGACTTCCGTTTAAGGTTTTTCTTTTTGAAGGAGGAAATGGCAATTATGTGCGTGAGAAGCACTGGCATACGTCTGTAGAGATTTTTGCTGTGATGGAGGGGCGACTGGATTTTTTTGTAAATAAGGATGAATATCCGCTGAAAGCTGGAGAGCAGATAATCATTAATTCCAATGAGATCCACTCTATCCATGCTGTAGAGAAAAATAAAACAGTAGTTCTGCAGATTCCTCTGAAACAGTTTGAGAATTATTTTACTGCCCAGAGATATATCCGCTTTCGGGGGCAGGAGGAGCTGGTGGATAAGAAACTGGCTTCTTTGCTTCGTAAATTATATCATGTGTATTCCGAGCGGAAAATTGGATATGAGTTCCGGACAATTTCTATTTTTTACGAGATCATGTATATCCTGGTGAAGGATTACCGTGTGACAGAGACCAGGGAGAAGGATATCCGACACAGCCGCCGTCTGGATGCATTGTCAAAAATCACCACATATATGCGTGAGCATTACAGGGAGGAACTGAAGCTTTCTGATGTGGCGGCTACTTTTGGATACTCGGATGCATATTTGTCGCGAATGTTTCAAAAATATGCAAAAATCAACTATAAAACTTATCTGCAGGATATCCGTATGGCATATGCGTACAGGGATTTGCTGAATACAGACCATACAATTAGTCAGATTGCACTAGACAATGGATTTTGCAGCAGCAGGGGTTTTTCCGGGGAATTTCAGAAAAGATATGGGATACTTCCAAGTGAGATGCGAAAACAGATAAATAAAAAAGGTCAAAAAAACGCTATAGATTAGACAAGAAAACTGGCGAAAAGTACCCTTTATTCTGATATATTCTAAGCACAGTCAAGAAAACGTAATATCGACAGAATATAAGGAGGTTTTTGAAGTGAAAATTCAGAATGTAACAGATGCTTCCTTCCGTAAATATGGAAAGGTGCTTGAAGGGTATGACTTCAGTGCTCTTCTCAAAGAAATGAAACATACACCGGTTCCGGATGATGTGGTTTATGTACCATCTGTTGAGGAGTTGGAAGCTCTGGATGTAGCAAAAGCACTGCAGAATAAAGGATTTGGCGGAATCCCGATCGAAATTGGATACTGCAACGGACATAATAAGAAATTAAATGCAGTAGAATATCACCGCAGTTCAGAGATCAATGTAGCGGTAACAGATCTGGTGCTGCTTATCGGAAGCCAGCAGGATATCACAGATGATTTTACATATGATACTTCTAAGATCGAAGCATTCCTGGTACCTGCAGGAACAGGTATTGAAGTATATGCAACTACACTTCATTATGCGCCATGCAATGTACAGGATGGCGGTTTCCAGTGTGTAGTCGTACTTCCGGCAGGAACCAATACAGATCTTACATTTGAGACAGCTAAGACAGGCGAGGACAGCCTGCTGACAGCTAAGAACAAATGGCTCATTGCACATGAAGATGCGGCAATCGAGGGTGCAGTAAACGGACTTCGTGGAGAGAATATCACCATTGACTGAGTTGCTCGGAATCTGTGGCAGTAGAGTATCAGAATATAGTAAATGAATAACAAAATCATATAAATACATATCAAATATGGAGGAATTTATATTATGAACAATATACCAGTAGTAAAACTTGGATTAATCGCAGTAAGCCGTGACTGTTTTCCGATTCAGCTTTCTGAAAAGAGACGTGCAGCAATTAAGGAAACTTATAAAGGTGAACTTTATGAATGTCCTGTAACTGTTGAGAACGAGAAGGATATGGAGAAAGCTCTTGAAGATGTAAACAAAGCAGAGTGTAATGCGCTGGTTGTTTTCCTTGGAAACTTCGGACCTGAAACTCCTGAAACTCTGATCGCAGAGAGATTTGACGGACCTTGTATGTATGTAGCAGCAGCAGAAGGTGACGGTGATATGATCAACGGCAGAGGTGATGCTTACTGTGGTATGCTTAACTGCTCCTACAACTTAAAAATGCGTCATCTGAAAGCATATATTCCGGAATATCCTGTTGGAACAGCAGATGATATTGCAAAGATGATCGCTGATTTCGTACCGGTTGCACGTGCAGTCATCGGTGTCAGCAATCTTAAGATCATTACTTTCGGACCACGTCCACAGGACTTCTTCGCATGCAACGCACCTATTAAAGGCCTCTATGAGCTGGGTGTTGAGATTGAAGAGAACTCAGAGCTTGATCTTCTTGTTTCTTTCAAAGAGCATGAAAATGATCCTCGTATCCCGGAAGTTTGTGCAGATATGGCAAAAGAGATGGGCGAAGGCAAATATTATGCTGACCTTAATGTGAAAATGGCACAGTTTGAGCTTACACTTCTTGACTGGGCAGAGGCTCATAAGGGAGCAAGAAAATATGTTGCATTTGCTGACAAATGCTGGCCAGCATTCCCGTCACAGTTTGGATTTGAACCTTGCTATGTAAACAGCCGTCTGGTTTCCAGAGGAATCCCGGTATCCTGTGAGGTTGATATCTACGGAGCACTTAGTGAGTACATCGGACTTTGCATTTCCAATGATGCAGTTACACTGCTTGATATCAACAACTCTGTTCCACAGTATATCTATGATGAAGATATCAAAGGAAAATACGATTACAAGCTTACTGATACATTTATGGGATTCCATTGTGGAAATACTCCTGCATGCAAGATGTGTGATTCCAGAGCTGTTAAATATCAGCTGATCCAGCACAGACTTCTTGAGCCGGCAGGATCTGAACCAGACTTTACAAGAGGAACTCTTGAAGGTGATATTGCTGCATCTGACATTACATTCTATCGTTTACAGTGCAATTCCGAGGGCGAGCTGGTTTCTTATGTTGCAGAAGGTGAAGTACTGGATGTACCTACAAGATCATTCGGTGGTATCGGTATTTTCGCAATCAAAGAAATGGGAAGATTCTACCGTCACGTACTGATCGAGGGCAACTATCCGCATCATGGAGCAGTTATGTTTGGACATTACGGAAAAGCATTCTATGAGGTAGTGAAATTCCTTGGACTGGATGTTAAGAAGATTGGATACAACCAGCCGGCAGGTGTAAGATATCCGACAGAGAATCCATGGGGTTAATGAGAAATCAGTAAAACGGGTTATTAATGTTCATGTGAAGTGAATGAATCTGAATACAGAATAAATAAACTGACACTATATTAAAGGCATCCCGGGGCTTTGCTCTGGGATGTATTAGATTAGAAATAGAAAAGGAGCGCACTTATGTATTATATCGGTATTGATCTTGGTACTTCCGCTGTAAAACTTCTTCTTATGGAAGAATCAGGAAAAATCTGTAACATCGTATCCAGAGAATATCCTTTATTCTTCCCACATCCGGGCTGGTCTGAGCAGAAACCGGAAGACTGGTTTGCGCAGAGTATGGAAGGCATGAAAGAGCTGACAAAGGATATCGACAGAGCGCAGGTAGCAGGAATTGGTTTTGGCGGCCAGATGCATGGTCTGGTAACACTTGACAAGGATGATAATGTGATCCGTCCTGCAATCCTCTGGAATGACGGACGTACAGGCGAAGAGACAGAATATCTGAATACAGTGATCGGAAAAGACAAACTTTCACAGTATACAGCAAATATTGCTTTCGCAGGCTTCACAGCACCGAAGATCCTCTGGATGCAGAAAAATGAGCCTGAGAACTTTAAGAAGGTAGTAAAGATTATGCTTCCTAAGGATTATCTGGCATATCGTCTGTCCGGTTCTTTTTGTACAGATGTTTCTGATGCTTCCGGTATGCTTCTTCTTGATGTGAAGAACCGCTGCTGGTCAAAAGAAATGCTGGAGATCTGTGGAATCACAGAAGAGCAGCTTCCGAAACTGTATGAGAGTTGGGAAGTAGTAGGAACTCTGAAACCTGAGATTGCGAAAGAACTTGGATTCAGTGAGAATGTAAAAGTTGTTGCAGGTGCAGGTGACAATGCGGCAGCTGCTGTAGGAACAGGTACAGTTGGTGACGGTCAGTGTAATATTTCTCTTGGAACATCCGGAACTGTGTTTATTTCCAGTAAAAACTTTGGTGTGGACGAAAATAACGCACTTCATTCTTTCTGTCATGCAGATGGAAGCTATCATCTGATGGGATGCATGCTCAGCGCAGCTTCCTGTAACAAATGGTGGGCAGAGGAGATTCTTCAGACAAAGGATTTCGCAGCAGAGCAGGCTCCAATTCAGAAGCTGGGAGAGAATCATGTATTCTTCCTTCCATATTTGATGGGAGAACGTTCACCTCATAATAATCCTGATGCAAGAGGTGTATTCTTCGGAATGTCCATGGACAGCACAAGAGCAGACATGACACAGGCTGTTCTGGAAGGTGTTGCCTTTGGTCTTCGTGATTCCCTGGAAGTTGCAAGAAACCTTGGAATCAAGATTGAGAGAACCAAGATCTGCGGTGGTGGAGCTAAGAGCCCACTGTGGAAGAAGATCATTGCAAACGTTATGAACCTGAAGGTTGATGTTCTGGAGAACGAAGAAGGACCGTCCATGGGTGGAGCTATGCTGGCAGCAGTAGGCTGTGGTGCTTACCCGGATGTGGAAACCATCGGTAAGAAATTTGCCAAAGTTGTTGATACAGTAGAACCGGATCCTGAACTGGTTGCAAAATATGAAGAGAGATATCAGAAGTTCAGAACTCTGTATCCGGCTATGAAGCCACTGTTCTAATCGAATATCTGCCTGACATACTGGGGTTGTTGTGCTTATTTAGCACAACAACCCCATTTTGACGTACATCTGATGATGACCAATCACCATAACCTATTTGATTATGACATATCAGGAAAAGGGCAGCTTCAGGAATTCTTCCATGGCTCTGCTGATATAGCGGCCTTTCTTCCAGTAAAAAAACACAGTGCGTTTACTGCTCTGACCGGGCAGCTTATAAAAAACAAGTTCTGAATTTGTTGGAACTCTGGAGAGCAGAAGATCCCCGATGAAAGTGATACCCATTCCCAAACATGCAATATTATAGGCAGTCATCTGCTGATCCAGGCGAAATACTACAGAAGGCGAAAAGTGATTTTCCTGACAAATGGTAAGTGCACGCTTACCGGTATCATTATCTGAACGAAGAATAATAAATGGTTCGTTCTCGAATTTGTTTAATGGAACAGAAGGAATATGAGAAGAACGGAACTGCCCGTTCCGGATTTCCTCAATAGGAATCTGATATTTCTGCAGTCTGGTATTTACTGAATAATTTTTGGGAACTGCAAGAAGAAGTTGTTCTTTCTGGTAGATATAACGTTCAAAAATCTGGTTATCCAGAATACAGTTATCAATCACCAGATCTAACTTTCCGGCCTGGAGAAACTGGGATAGCTTTGCTGTACTTTCTTCTACAAGAGAAATTTGAACATGGGGGAATTTTTGGGAAAAATCAGCAATAAGGGGAGGCAGAATCCACGAAGAAAAAAAGTTACTGCCACCTACATTAAGAGTTCCTGTTTTGAGATTTCCCAGATCCAGTAGGTAGTTTTCGAGATTATTTTCAATATCCATGACTTTTTCAACAGCCTGTATATAATGTTTTCCGACTTCAGTTAACTGTAAAGGTTTGGTACTTCGATCAAAAATAGGATAGCCAATACGGTTTTCCACACGTTTTACATTGGCGCTTAAAGAAGGCTGCGAAATGAAAAGAGCAGCAGCAGCTTTGGAAAAGCTTTTTTCCTTGTAGACCTCATAGATGTATTCCATTCCCTGAAACATATAAACTCCTCCGATATATAATTTAAACACTATATATTTTATAAAAATATATGTATTTGATTATATTATAGCAGAGATATATAATGAGGGCAAATACATGGGAGGGCGAATAACTATGAAAAAAACAGACTATCGTGTAGAAAGGGATTCTATTGGTGTAAAGGATATTCCGGAAGATGTATATTATGGAGTACAATCTTTACGTGCGGCTGAAAATTTCCACATTACGGGGTTGAATATGCATCCGGAAATTATTAACAGTCTTGCATACATAAAAAAAGCAGCAGCGATAACCAATTGTGAGGTGGGGCTTCTTGAGAAGAAAAAAGCACAGGCGATTGTCCAGGCATGTGATGAAATTGTTTCAGGAAAATTCCATAATGAATTTATTGTGGATCCTGTTCAGGGAGGAGCTGGCACATCTTTAAATATGAATGCCAATGAAGTAATTGCAAATCGCGCGATTGAGATACTGGGAGGAAAAAAGGGCGATTATACAATTATAAATCCTAACGATGATGTGAATTGTGGACAGTCTACCAATGACGTGATTCCTACTGCCGGTAAAATGACTTCTCTTCGTTTGTTGCAGAATCTGAAAAAACAGCTTCTTCGCCTCTATGATGCTCTTAATGAAAAAGCTACAGAGTTTGATCACATAATAAAAATGGGGCGTACACAGATGCAGGATGCAGTACCAATTCGTCTGGGACAGGAATTTAAGGCATATTCGGTAGCAATCATGCGTGATATCCACAGAATGGATAAAGCAATGGATGAAATGCGGACTCTTAATATGGGAGGTACTGCTATTGGAACAGGAATTAATGCAGATGAGGGCTATCTGAGAAGAATTGTTCCAAATCTCACTGAAATATCGGGAATGGACTTTATACAGGCTTTTGATCTGATTGATTCCACTCAGAATCTGGATCCATTTGTAGCTGTTTCCGGTGCTGTGAAAGCATGTGCGGTAACTCTTTCCAAAATGTCAAATGATCTCCGTCTGATGTCCTCCGGTCCACGTACTGGTTTTGGGGAGATTAATCTTCCGGCAAAACAGAATGGTTCCTCTATTATGCCAGGTAAAGTTAATCCGGTTATTCCTGAAGTAGTGAATCAGGTTGCTTTTAATATTATTGGTAATGATGTTACCATTACCATGGCTGCAGAGGCTGGTCAGCTGGAATTAAATGCGTTTGAGCCGATTATTTTCTATTGCATGTTTCAGTCTATCGATACTCTTGGCTATGCAGTCCAGACATTGGTAGATAATTGTATTGTAGGAATTACGGCAAATGAAGAAAGATGCCGTTATCTGGTAGAAAACAGTGTAGGTATTATCACTGCAATCAGCCCCCATCTTGGATATCAGAAGGCTGCGGATATTGCAAAAAAGGCAATTAAGACAGGCGAATCTGTAAGAAGTCTGATTCTGAAAGAAAAGCTTATGGACGAGGATGAACTTAATCGCATTCTGGATCCGATCCATATGACGGAACCTGGTATTTCCGGAAAAGATTATCTTATAAAAAAATAAAGAAAAAAACAGGCGGGAAAATCTTCCCGCCTGTAAAATCGTCTGGACACATATCATATATAAATATGATTTTTATATTTTTGAATTATTCGATTGATTTCAACCGGATTAGAACAGACCTGTGATCTTACCTGTCTCGTCTACGTCGATTCTCTCAGCAGCCGGAACTTTAGGAAGACCTGGCATTGTCATGATCTCGCCTGTAAGAGCTACGATGAATCCTGCACCAGCGGAAATCTTCAGGTTACGTACTGTAACTTCGAAGTCAGTAGGAGCACCCAGTTTAGTCTGGTCATCTGTTAAGCTGTACTGTGTCTTAGCTACACAGATCGGGCAGTTGCCAAAGCCAAGAGCTTCTAACTGTTTCGCCTGTTTCTGAGCGTTAGCTGTCAGAACTACTTTCTTACCGCCATATACTTTCTGAACGATCTGGTTCAGTTTGTCTTCGATAGAACCTTCCAGTTCATATGCATAGGAGAAGTCGTTTGGTTCTTCAACAAGACGGATAACTTCTTCTGCAAGTTTGATTCCGCCTTCGCCGCCTTTTGCCCATACTTCAGAAAGAGCAACGTTAACGCCCAGTTCTTTACATTTAGCTTCTACAAAGTCAAGCTCTGCTTTTGTATCTGTAGGGAATGCGTTGATAGCAACAACACATGGAAGTTTGTATACGTTTTTGATGTTGGAAACGTGTTTTAACAGGTTCGGGATACCTTTTTCAAGAGCTTCCAGGTTTTCATTGTTAAGGTCAGCTTTAGCAACGCCGCCGTTGTATTTCAGGGCACGTACTGTAGCTACGATTACAACTGCGCTTGGTTTTAAACCAGCCATACGGCATTTGATATCAAGGAATTTCTCAGCACCAAGGTCAGCACCGAAACCAGCTTCTGTGATTGCATAATCAGCAAGCTTCATAGCCATCTTTGTAGCTGTTACAGAGTTACATCCATGAGCGATGTTTGCGAATGGTCCGCCATGTACGATTGCAGGAACGTGTTCCAGAGTCTGTACAAGGTTTGGTTTCAGAGCATCTTTTAACAGGGCTGTCATAGCGCCTTCTGCGTGAAGGTCACCTGCTGTTACAGGTTTCTGCTCGGAAACTTTTCCGTATGTATATCCGATGATGATCTTGGATAATCTTTCTTTCAGGTCTTTGATGTCGCTTGCAAGACAGAGAACTGCCATGATTTCAGATGCAACTGTGATGTCGTATCCGTCTTCACGAGGCATACCGTTTGTCTTTCCGCCAAGACCATCTACTACGTTACGAAGCTGACGGTCGTTCATATCTACACATCTTCTCCATGTGATCTTACGTGGGTCGATGTTTAATGCATTGCCCTGGAAGATATGGTTATCGATCATAGCTGCCAGTAAGTTGTTAGCTGCGCCAATGGCATGGAAGTCACCTGTGAAGTGAAGGTTAATATCTTCCATAGGAACAACCTGTGCATATCCGCCGCCTGCTGCACCACCTTTTACACCGAATACCGGTCCTAAGGATGGCTCACGAAGAGCTACCATAACACTCTTGCCAAGTCTCTGCATACCATCTGCAAGACCTACAGTAGTAGTAGTTTTACCTTCTCCTGCTGGAGTTGGGTTGATAGCTGTAACGAGGATTAATTTTCCATCCTTCTTATCACTTTCTTTCAGAAGATTGTAGTCGATTTTTGCTTTGTATTTTCCGTACTGCTCCAGATATTTGTCGTCAATACCTGCTTTCTCTGCGATCTGAGTAATTGGAAGCATCTCGCATTCCTGTGCAATTTCAATGTCTGATTTGAATCCCATAATTGTTTTTCTCCTTTCGTTTCCGCATAACATGAAAAACTTCTGTTGCTGTTCACTCCGCGATCAGCAACAATTATTAATTGAAAGAAGTATTGGCCGGTCTGCCTGGTATTCCTGATTTCTGCCCTGAAAGTTATAAAAAAAGGCCAGTATCTGAATATTTCAAATACTGCCCAGACGGTCGGCTCCCACAAACCTCCGACTCCACGTGGTTTGCACTCCACTCTTTCCGTCAGTACTCGAAGGTTCTTTCAATTGATGAATACAATATATCATTTTGAGAAAAAAATGTCAAGAAAATTTTTGTTGAAACGTCAAAAAATGTGAGTAAACTGGATAAAAGTTGTGCAAATTGATAAGAGAAGAGAATCGTAATCCCTGGTAATGAAAGAAAATACGTTTTCTCAAGGAAAGAAATTGTTAAAAAATAGACATAGTTTTCCCTGATAAATGAAGAAAATATAAAAAGCGGGTAAAGACTGTGCAAAATATGGAAAATGGAATTGACAACAGTTCAGAAGATATGTTATTCTCATCTTTAGTATGAAAAGACACTATCGTTTTCATGCAAATATTTGCTCACATTCAGAGACAGTTTCTGAATGTTAAGCCATACGGACAGGCGGGGCAGTTGCCGGGTGGGAGACACCACATTATTGATTGAGTTAGAAGCTCAAATTTTATAAGTTGATTACTTTATAATAATCAGTGCGTAAGCACACATCATCTTGTGAAACGGTCAATAAGAGCATAGCATATATTTGCCAGCGATTGAAGACGACAGCAGTCATGAATATTTCAGAATACGGGAACAGGCACAGGATACAGACGGATTTATACGGGAAATCCGGTCAGTATATAAAGAGACAGAGCCTGAGAAATTCTATAGATCATGAGAGAAGCAGATGGTGAATGAACTTATCTGCTTCTTTTTTTGTGCAGATATAGCAAATATAAAGGATATGGTTGGAGATAAACGCTTTGCGAGGATGTGTCTCACATGCGTTCGACTTGAATATATAGAGAAATAATTGAATCATTGTGCCGGTTTGAGGCAGTATACAATTGCTGAATGATAGAACTGTATTTGCCGGTACATGACGACAGGAAAAGAGGAACATGTCAAATGGATTATGAAAGACAACAGCATGCGCCCATATATGAAGCACTGGAACGTTTCCGAAAGAAGAGAGTCGTTCCCTTTGATGTGCCGGGACATAAAAGAGGAAGAGGAAATCCGGAGCTTGCACAGTTGCTGGGAGAGAAATGTGTGGGGCTGGATGTTAATTCTATGAAGCCGCTGGACAATCTCTGCCACCCGGTTTCGGTGATCAGAGAAGCGGAGGAGCTTGCAGCAGATGCTTTTGGCGCAGCGCATGCATTCCTTATGGTAGGAGGAACCACATCTGCAGTGCAGAGCATGATCCTGTCTGTCTGCAAGGCAGGGGATAAGATCATTCTGCCGCGAAATGTACATAAAAGTGCCATCAATGCCCTGGTACTGTGCGGTGCAATTCCGGTTTATGTAAACCCGGAGGTGAATGCGCAGCTGGGCATTTCCCTTGGCATGGAAGTCAGTCAGGTGGAGAAGGCTATGGATGAGAATCCGGATGCGGTGGCAGTTCTTGTAAATAACCCTACCTATTATGGAATCTGTTCGGATCTGCGGACTATCGTAAAGAAGGCTCATGCAAGAGGAATGAAGGTGCTGGCAGATGAGGCTCATGGAACCCATCTTTATTTCGGCAGAAACCTTCCTGTATCCGGAATGGCGGCAGGTGCTGACATGGCGGCAGTTTCCATGCACAAATCCGGCGGAAGTCTGACACAGAGTTCGCTGCTGCTTTTGAATAAGAGTATGAATGCAGAGAAAGTGCGCCAGATCATCAATCTGACTCAGACCACAAGCGCTTCTTATCTTCTGTTGTCCAGTCTGGATATCTCCAGAAGAAATCTGGCACTCAGGGGAGAGGAATCCTTTGAAAAGGTTGCAGGGATGGCGCAGTATGCCAGAGAGGAGATCAATGAGATCGGCGGTTATTATGCATATGGTATGGATCTGATCAATGGAACCAGTGTTTTTGATTTTGATGTTACAAAACTCTCTATTTATACACTGGGAAATGGGCTGGCAGGTATTGAAGTTTATGATCTTCTCAGAGATGAATATGATATTCAGATCGAGTTTGGAGATATCTGTAATATTCTGGCTTACATTTCCATCGGAGACAGGCTTCAGGATATTGAGAGACTGGTAGGGGCATTGGCTGATATTGAACGTCTGTATAAGAAGGACAGCACAGGTATGCTTTCCGGGGAATATATCGCACCTGCAGTGGTGGCGTCTCCACAGCAGGCATTTTATGCGGAGAAAGAATCTCTGCCCATGGAACAGGCGGCAGGCAGGATCAGTGGTGAATTTGTTATGTGTTATCCTCCGGGAATCCCGATTCTTGCTCCTGGGGAAATGGTGACACAGGAAATTGTAGAATACATTCTTTATGCAAGAGACAAAGGCTGTTCCATGCAGGGAATGGAGGATCCGAAGGTAGAACGTCTTCAGGTCCTGAAAGGGGGTATCTGATCATGGAATTATGGTATTCCGAGTTCCATACAGGAAATGTAAAGCTTTCTGTCCGGATTAACCGACAGTTATTTTCAGGGGAAAGTGAATTTCAGAGAATCGATGTGTTTGAGTCTGAAGAATTTGGGAGATTTGTGGCTCTGGACGGTGAGATTGTATTCTCTGATAAAGATGAATTTATTTATGATGAGATGGTTACGCATGTGCCAATGACAGTACATCCCAATGTAAAAAATGTTCTGATCATCGGCGGCGGTGACGGTGGAGTTGCCAGAGAACTGATCCATTATCCACAGATTGAGAGCATTGATGTGGTGGAATCCGATAAAATGTTTGTGGATGTATGTGCGGAGATGTTTCCGGATATTGCCCAGGGACTGAAGGATGAGAGAGTCAACATTTATTATGAAGACGGCCTTCGGTTCCTGCGGAATAAAAAGGCCAGATATGACCTGATCATCAATGATTCCACAGATCCGCTGGGACATACAGAGGGACTTTTTACAAAGGAATTCTACGGAAGCTGTTATAAGGCTCTCAGAGATGACGGAATCATGGTTTATCAGCATGGAAGTCCTTTTTATGATGAGGATGAGGTGGAATGCAGAAAGATGCACAGAAAGGTTTTCCGGTCATTTCCGGTGAGCAGGGTTTATCAGGCACATATCCCTACCTGTCCCTCGGGATACTGGCTTTTTGGATTTGCATCAAAGAAATATCATCCACTGGAAGATTTCAGGCCGGAGAGGTTTGATAATCTTAATATAGAAACATGGTATTATACAACAAACCTTCACAGAGGAGCATTTATGCTTCCAAAATATGTAGAAGATTTACTGGAAGAGGAGGAAAACAGTTTATGAGCAGATTATTGGTAATCGGATGTGGCGGGGTAGCTTCAGTGGCAATTCGCAAATGCTGTCAGAACAGCGATGTTTTTACAGAAATTATGATCGCAAGCAGGACAAAGGAAAAATGCGATGCACTCAAAGCGAAGATTGAAAGTACAACGAAGACAAAAATAGAGACAGCAAAGGTAGATGCGGATAATGCGGCAGAGGTCGCAGAATTGATCAGAGCCTATAAGCCTGATGCTGTCCTGAATGTGGCACTTCCATATCAGGATCTTACCATCATGGATGCATGTCTGGAAGCTGGTGCAGATTATATTGATACTGCTAATTATGAAGCAGAGGATACAGAAGATCCCACATGGCGTACAATCTATGAAAAGAGATGTAAAGAAAAAGGCTTTACTGCATATTTCGATTATTCCTGGCAGTGGGCTTATGATGAGAAATTTAAGAAAGCAGGACTGACTGCCCTTCTGGGAACCGGTTTTGACCCGGGGGTTACCAGTGTATTCAGTGCTTATGCCCTGAAGCATTATTTTGATGAAATCCATACCATTGATATTCTGGACTGTAACGGCGGTGATCATGGATATCCTTTTGCCACAAACTTTAACCCGGAGATCAATCTTCGAGAGGTTTCCGCAAATGGTTCCTACTGGGAAGACGGACACTGGGTAGAAACAGAGCCTATGGAATTTAAATCTGTCTACGATTTCCCTGAGGTAGGAAAGAAGGATATGTATCTTCTTCATCATGAAGAGATTGAATCACTGGCAAAGAATATTCCGGGAGTACAGAGAATCCGTTTCTTTATGACATTCGGACAGAGCTATCTGACACATATGAAATGTCTGGAAAATGTAGGAATGCTTTCCACCGCACCTGTGGAATTTAACGGACAGGAGATCGTGCCGATCCAGTTTTTGAAAGCTCTTCTGCCGGATCCAGCATCTCTGGGACCGAGAACAGTGGGTAAAACAAATATCGGCTGTATTTTCACAGGTGTTAAGGATGGAAAAGAGAAAAGTATCTATATTTATAATGTATGCGATCATCAGGAATGCTATAAAGAGGTGGAATCCCAGGCAATTTCCTATACAACAGGTGTTCCGGCCATGATCGGTTCCATGATGGTAGTGACCGGACAGTGGAAGAAGCCGGGTGTATTTAATGTGGAAGAATTTGATCCGGATCCATATATGGAAGCACTGAACAAATGGGGACTTCCATGGAAAGTCTGCGAAGATCCTGAACTGGTAAAGGTCTGGAAAGCCAATGAAGATTGATCAACTGCAAACTCCCTGCTATGTGATCGATGAGAAGAAGATGCGGGAGAATCTGGAGATTTTGAAAAAAGTCCAGGAGGATACCGGGTGTAAGATCCTTCTGGCGCAGAAAGCGTTTTCCGGCTTTGCCCTGTATCCCATGATCGGAAAATATCTGGCAGGTACCACTGCCAGCGGTCTGTTTGAGGCAAGGCTTGGATATGAAGAGATGGGGAAAGAGAATCATGTTTTTTCCCCTGCTTACCGTACAGAAGATATGGAGGAACTGGATCGGATCTGTGACCATATTATCTTTAATTCCACAGCACAGCTGAAGAAATTTAAAGAGGTGTGTACCAGAGCCAGTCTGGGACTCCGTATTAATCCGGAATGCTCCACTCAGGGGGATCATGCGATCTATGATCCCTGTGCGCCGGGTTCCAGGCTGGGGGTTACCAGAGAGAACTTTGACGGGGAATGTCTGAAATGGATCGACGGACTGCATTTTCATACGCTCTGCGAACAGAATGCAGATGACCTGGAGAAAACATTACAGGCGGTAGAGGAGAAGTTTGGAGAATTTCTGCCAGAGGTTTCCTGGCTGAATATGGGCGGCGGACATCATATTACCAGAGAGGATTATAATGTAAAGCTCCTGGAAAAATGTATTCAGCATATGAAGGAAACCTATGATCTGGATATTTATCTGGAGCCCGGGGAGGCTGTTGCCCTGAATGCCGGATATCTGGTGACAGAGGTTATGGACATTGTGGAAAATGAGATCAGAACGCTGATTTTGGATGCTTCTGCAGCCTGCCATATGCCGGATGTGCTGGAGATGCCCTATCGTCCGCCTCTTAAGGACAGCGGGGAAGCAGGGGAGAAGGCATATACCTACCGCTTATCTTCCTGCACCTGCCTGGCAGGAGATGTGATCGGAGATTATTCCTTTGACAGAGAGATCCAGATCGGGGACAAGCTGTATTTTATGGATATGGCGATTTATTCTATGGTGAAGAATAATACATTTAACGGTATGCCGCTGCCGGATATTGCGGTTATGCATGAGGACGGAGAGTGTGAGGTTATCAGACATTTCGGATACGAAGACTTTAAGAGCCGGCTTTCCTGATATCTGCCGGGCTATCAAAGAAAAGGAGACAGACATGGAAGTTACAGAGAAGAACAGAACAAAATATCGTATGCCCGGAGAATTTGAGCCTCATGAGGGATGTGTGATGATCTGGCCGGAACGTCCCGGTTCCTGGAATTATGGGGCAAGGGAAGCACAGAAAGCATTTGTGAAAGTTGCAGAGGCTATTGGAGTGAGCGAAAAGGTGTATATGCTGGTTTCCAAAGCTCAGATGGAGAATGCAAAGAATCAGCTTGGGAATGTTTCCGGTGTGACTTTGCTGGAATGCGAGACAGATGACGCCTGGGCCAGAGATGTGGGAGCAACCATGGTTCTGGATGAGAAAGGGGCGGTCTGTGGAGTTGACTGGCAGTTTAATGCCTGGGGAGGTACCTTTGACGGGCTTTACCGGAACTGGGAAAAGGATGACAGGGTGGCTGCCTTTATCTGCAGGACTCTCGGTTGTCCATGTCTGGATGCCAGACCTTTTGTGCTGGAGGGCGGTTCCATCCATTCTGACGGAGAGGGGACTCTGATTGTTACAGAGGCCTGTCTTCTGAGTCAGGGACGCAATCCTCAGATGAGCAGGGAACAGATAGAGGAACAGTTGAAGTACTGGCTCGGTGTCCACAAGATTATCTGGCTTCCATGTGGAATCTATCAGGATGAAACCAATGAGCATGTGGATAACGTGTGCGCTTTTGTAAGGCCCGGAGAGGTTGTGCTTGCATGGACAGAGGATGAGACAGATCCGCAGTATGCCATGTCTTTGGCTGATCTGAAGGTGCTGGAACAGGAAACAGATGCAAAGGGCAGAAAATTTAAGATTCATAAGCTTCCGATTCCTCAGAAACCGGTCTGCCTTACCCAGGAAGATGTGGATGGCTTTGTGTTTGAAGAGGGAGAAGACGAACGGGAAGCAGGAGAACGGATGGCTGCCAGTTACGTGAATTTCTATATTTCCAATGGAGGGATCATCCTTCCACAATTTGGGGATGAAAATGACAAAAGGGCAGTGGAGATTCTGCAGAAGTGTTTTCCTGAAAGAAGGATTTATCCCATTGATGCCAGAGCCATCATTGTTGGCGGTGGAAATATTCACTGTATCACCCAGCAGATTCCCGGAAAAAATATCTGACCTTGATGCAGAAAACTTTGAGAGTCATGTGTTTGAGGGTTATTACCTGAAAGTTATGAAAAAACTTACTTATGTAAACAGGAGCAGGAGGAACAGACAGGATGAGAAATGTAACAGTGGCAGCAGTTCAGATGAAATGCAGTAAAAGTGTGGAGAAAAATATTGCCCATGCAGAGGAACTGGTGCGTCAGGCAGCAGCAAAGGGAGCTGAGATTGTTCTTCTGCCGGAGCTTTTTGAACGGCCCTATTTCTGCCAGGAGCGCAGATATGAGTATTATGAATATGCGCAGACTGCAGAGGAAAACCCTGCAGTGCGTCATTTCAGCAGGGTAGCGGCAGAGTTGGGGATTGTGATTCCGGTCAGCTTTTATGAAAAAGAGGTCAATAATACTTATAACAGCGTTGCGGTTCTGGATGCAGATGGAAAGAATCTCGGCATTTATCGGAAAACACATATTCCGGATGACCATTATTATCAGGAAAAATTCTATTTCACACCGGGAGATACCGGCTTTAAGGTTTTTGATACCAGATTTGGAACCATTGGAGTTGGAATCTGCTGGGATCAGTGGTTCCCGGAAACGGCAAGATGTATGGCACTGCAGGGAGCAGAGCTTCTCTTTTATCCCACTGCCATCGGAAGTGAACCCATCCTGGAATGCGACAGCATGGAACACTGGAGAAGATGTATGCAGGGACACGCTGCCTCCAACCTGATCCCTGTGATCGCTGCCAACAGAATCGGTGAGGAAACAGTAGAGCCATGTCCGGAAAACGGAATGCAGAAATCTGCTCTTAATTTTTACGGCTCTTCTTTTATCACAGACAACACAGGTGCTCTCTGTGCAGAACTGCCCGGAGGGGAAGAGGGGGTGCTTGTAAGCACTTTTGACCTGGATGCATTAAAGGCAGACAGACTGAACTGGGGACTTTTCAGAGACCGCAGACCGGAGATGTATGCAAAAATTGTCGGAAAATGACGAAAGCAGGAGAATCCGAGTGGATTTGCAGTGTTATTTCCAAAACGATATATGTGTTTATAAGAATTTCATAAAAAGTTTATGATTATATTAGTTGCTACCTGCGGTATATATGGTAAAATAAGAGTACGAACGTTACTGATAACGGAGAGAGCAGTAGAGTTTTGATATGTATTTCTGGCAAAATGGAGTGTAGAAGATGAACAGAAAAGAATTTTTGGAAATCCTGAGAAGCCAGCTTGCCGGGCAGATGCAGGAGGGCAAAGCAGCAGCACATATCAGGTATTATGAAGATTATATACAGTCTCAGGTACGTGGCGGACGTTCAGAGCAGGAAGTACTGCAGGAACTGGGAGACCCGCATCTGATAGCAAAAACTCTGATCGATACAGATGATGGAAGTACACAGGAAGATTACGGAGAGTATTCTTCTTACGGAAGTAGTTATGGCAATGAGACAGAGCTTCCTCATCAGCAGGAGAAAAGATGGAAAAAAGTAATCGATCTTTCTACCTGGCATGGCAAGGCTGTTGTTATTGCAGCGGCGGCTGTTATAATTGTTTTACTGATACTGATAATCGGAGTTGCGATTCCGTTTTTTATTATTCTTGCAATTATTCTTTATTTTCTTTCATGGCTGAAGAAAAGAAATGATCAATGAAAATCTGTGCAGGGTTTCAGAAAAGAAACCCTGCGCAGAATCTTAAAATCTTAAGTGTAAACGTTCTTGTTTCACGATATTAATTCCCCTTGAATATTTATAATCATACAATCTCAACTTATTTCTATTCTTTAATCCTGCCAGGTGCAGGGAAAAATCCCACATTCATTTTTATATTTTTTGTTCGGAAAGGAGACGGAAAATGAAACACAATTTCAAACTGAAAGAACGCCTTGGAGCTTTGCTGCTTGCAATGCTTTTTATTCTGCAGGCAATTCTGGGGCTTGTGCCTGTCTGCGTAACTCAGGCGGCACCGTTAACTGTAGAAACATGGGACAGTGACAAGGTGGTAGATTATGGTTATCGCTTTAACATGAAGTTTCAGCCCGGAATTACCACATATGAATCTTTTGGGTGTGATAATCTGGACAGGGAAGCTTTTTCAGACAATGGAAAAAGTGAACGTGACACAGAGTGCGTTCGTGTAGGAGCGGACTATAAAGCCGGAAGCGCAGGGATGCGTTATAACAATGTAGGAAAAGATGGAAATGGAAATATTGTTGATGTCAGACTCATTCTTGTGGGAGTAGAGAATGCAGAACCCCGTTATGATCTGCGCACTGCAGAATCGATTGTTCAGAATAAAGGCGGAGCTACGTTTGCATGGAAAGATAATGAAGCTTATCCAATGGTTGGCTTTTCCAAAAACAGTATCGGTGTATTTATTTATTCTGTAGGATACGCAAAGGTTAAGTTTCAGTTTCTGAAGCATGGAACAGAAGAAACACTGCCGATCAGTGGCCATGGAACCATACGTGATATTGATGCGGGACAGGGAGTCCGTATTCCGTCAGACAGCAGTCTGGATAATGCATATGTTCTGAAAAACAATGATTATCTGACGGTAGATGGGAATTCTGTAAGCTCACCCCTTGGTTCCGTTGAGCCGGATGATCCGAGAGGATGGCTGAATCTTTTTTATAATACAGATAATTTTACGGTAGAATTCTGTCATCAGTTCAGACTGGATAAATGGGATAAAAGTCGTGAAGATGCCATTGCAAAAGCCGGTTCTCAGGAAAGATGGGCAGAGATTACAAGAAATAAATATCTGGATCCATCAGGCAACAGTTATTGTCCGAACTTTAAAGGACAGAAATACTGCAAAGCATATGCATATTTTGATTTTACATCCTATTGTTTCGGTGATGTTGAGATGAAAAAAGCGCCTGAGAAACGTGTGGGAGAGGCAAACTGTACATGGGAACAGGCAGCTGCCACATCAAAAGAAAAACCTTTTGGCATTCGTCAGGGACAGGAATTCCAGTATATGATCCGGGCGGAGGTGACACCCAATAGACTGAAATCCTTTGTGGTACAGGATATACTTGAGGATTGTCTTACTATAGAGGATGCATCAAAAGTCAGTATTGTGAATGATGCAGGGCAGACAGTGACAGACTGGTTTGATGTTGCTGTTGAAGGACAGAAAGTGACCTGCAGGGCCAAAGCAGAGAGCCTTCAGGATGAAGCATTTACAGATAATCAGACTTACACATTTACTTTAAAAGTACGCCAGAGACCGGAATCAGAAATTAACATTTCAAAATACCTTGCAGAGGATGGATACAGTATTCTTGTACCAAACCATGCATCCATGAGTTATGAACGTACAAACGGAAGCGGAGATACAATGGATACGGAAACAGTGTGGGTAAAGGGTGTGATTCCACCGGAACTGGAAGTAAAGAAAAATACTTCTCAGTATGAATGGAAAACGGGAGATATCATAGATTATGAGGTTCTGGTTTCTCAGACAAAACAGGATGTAAAAGCAGTAAATGTTGTTATTACAGACGAGCTTCCATCATGTCTGCAGTTTCTGGAAGGGCAGTATGCTGTAGAGACAAGTCAGGGAGGCGAGAACTGTACGCTTACCGGACAGGGAGAAAATGGATGGAAAGCAGAGTGTCCGTCCCTGAAGTATGGGGAGACGATCACAATCCGTTTTAAATGTCAGGCATCTGCGGATTCCAATGGACAGGAATGGGAAAATATTGTGACTGCAACAGCGGATAATCTGATCAATCCTGAGACAGGAGAACAGGAATCCAGAAAGGATATGGCAGAAGTATGGCCGAACAGTCCACAGCTTGAAATTGATAAAACAGCAGACAAATATGAATGGCAGGCAGGAGAGCAGGTAGCTTACCGGATCGTGGTGAATAATGTAACGGCAGGAACAATTGCAAAAGATGTAACTATTACTGATATTGGTCTGCCGCAGGGACTGGTTCTGGCAGGTGGTGCACAGAGCATGGAAGTACTGGGAGTTCAGCAACAGGTAAACTATCCCGTACCGGATAAGAAAACAGGACAGGCATATGAAGCGAGATCTGTGGATTCTCAGTTGAATGCAGATGAGAACGGATTTTCCTTTTATTGTTCTTATGTGCCATACAGTCAGCCTGTAACGATTATTTTCCATTGTATCGCACAGGAAGAGGCAAATGGACACGAAAGCGTAAATGCAGCAACTGTAAAAGCTGCTAATACAGATGAGAGATCTGATGATGCAGAAGTATATGTAAATTCAGGAGAATTCTGGATTGAGAAATCTGCAGATCATTATGAATGGCAGGTCGGAGAACAGGTACAGTACAATGTGGTGGTGGAGAATAAAAAAGCAGGTACAGTGGCCCGGAACGTAACTGTCTGGGATACCGGTATGCCGGCAGGACTTGCGCTTTCATCGGCAGAGGATGTATCGGTAAGCGGAATCCCACAGAATATTACGCAGCTGACAGCAGGGACCAAAGATGTTTTGAACCAGCTCAATCCGGAATTTTATAATGAGACATCAGAGAAACCGGTGAATTATGAATTTCTTCAGGAGGGAAGCGGATGGAGACTGAACATTTCAGATCTTCCGGCAAATACTCCGGTTATGATTTCTTTCCTTTGCACAGTTGCGGAAGCGGCAAATGGAATGGAAAGCATTAATGTTGCCAATGTGCAGGCGCAGAATGCCCCTGTTTCACAGGATGACGCAGAAGTGTATGTAAATACAGCAGTTCTTTCTATTGAGAAAAGTTTTCAGAATCCATATCTGGCAGCCGGGGACGGACGTGCGGAAAATGAATTTCGGGTAGGAGAACAGGTGAATTATCAGGTTACGGTTAATAATCTTCAGAAGGGATCTATCGCAAGAAATCTTGTGATCAGTGATCTTTCCCTTCCTGAAGGGCTGGCTCTGGACGGAGCTGAAGATGCTGTTACTGTAAGCGGTGTTCCGGCTGTTATTCAGAATCCGGTGGCAGGAACTGATGATGCAGGAAATCAGCTGAATCCGGAAAATTATAAAGAAACAGTGGAAAAACCGGTCAGCTGTCAGGTTACACGTCAGGGAACCGGATGGATCGTGACGATTTCAGATCTTCCGTATCAGACACCTGTGACTGTTAATTTCCGCTGTACTGCGCAGGAAAGCGTAAATGGGATGGAGATTGTAAATACAGCACAGGCGTATGCAGATAATGCACAGAAAGTAAAGGACTCCTCAAAAATCTGGGTGAACTCGCCTGTTCTTAACGTAGAGAAGACGACGGACAAACCATTTTACAAATATGGTGATATTATTACATACCGCATTGTCCTGACACAGGAGCAGACCGGATGTGTGGCGCGTAATGTTACTCTGCAGGATGTGATCGATACTCAGGGAGTACGTCTTCTGAAGGATTCGGTGATTCTGATGGATGAGAAAGGAAATGTGGCAGATGCTGATGTACAGATCAATGATGATAATACTTTCCTGATGTCAACAGGCAGGACACTGGTCAGGGACAGCAGATATAGTATCTGCGATAATGATAAAGGCGGTCTTTTTGAGCAGGTAATGTATAATCCTCTGGACTGTCAGGAACAGAAAAGTATGATCGTGGAATATCAGGCAGCAGTGATTGATGCAGCCCTGGCAGGACAGAAAGTGCACAATACTGCAGTTGCAGACAGCAGTGAAAAGATACCTGCAACCGGGGAAACAGAGACAGAGGTACACAGTCCGATTCTGGAAATTGTGAAGGAATCAGATAAGAAAGAGTATGCGTCCGGTGAGAAAGGATACTATAAGCTGACAGTAAGACAACTGCGTGAGGATGTCACAGATCAGAATATTGTTATCGAAGATAAACTGGAAACCCAAGGGGCTTCTATTGTAAAAGACAGCATTTTTGTGAAGAAAAACGGCATAGAGCTGAAAGATGCCAAAATAGAGGCAGATGATACAGGATTTGTAATTCAGACAGGAGCATCGTTGTCAGATATGGATAAAATTGAAGTCTGCTATGAAGTGGTATTTAAAACAGAAAGCACAGAGCCTGAAAAAATTGTAAACACAGCGAAAGCAAGAGGAGATATTTCACCGGAAATTGCGGCGCAGCAGGAGGTATATGTGAAAACAAAAGCAGAACCCACTGCCACACCAACACCGTCTGCAACACCGAAACCAACAGAAACACCAAAGCCGACAGAGACACCAAAACCTACAGAAGTACCGAAACCGACGGAGCAGCCAAAAGCCACACCAACACCATCTGTACCGGGAACCTGCCCGAAAATGACTCCTGTACCGACGAAAGCACCGTTGGCATCTTACAATGGTGGAAATAATGGAGGCACAACTTCCGGAAACGGAGGCAGCAGTTACGGAAATTCGGGTGGATACGGAAGCTATCAGGGTGGTTCCATGGCAGGAAGTTCTAAAACAGGAGATGTCAGACCGTTTAAAATGATGGCTGTTCTTGGACTTATCGGAATGGGACTGCTGACAGGAGGTGTGGTGATCTACAGAAGAACTGTTTCCGGGAAAAGAAATATAAAGGGTATGCCGCGGAAATGAAAAAACTCAGAACATTTGCAGTAAGTATGATCATAGCAGCAATTGGGCTTCTTATATATTGTGCCGGCTTCTATATAAAAAGTTATGAACAGAATCTTGCAGCAAGGCAGGAATATGCAGAGCTTTCCAAAATGGCAGGGGTGAAGAACAGAGCAGGTGCCGGATTATTGGCAGATGGCAAAAAAACTGATGAAGACAGCAGTACAAAAAACAGTGAAAAAAAACGCAGGAAAAAACAGAGAAGATCTTCTGAATCAAAAAACAAAAACTGTACAGATGAAATCAGGGAATCCTTCGGGATTTCCTGGGAAAATTTAAGAAAGATCAACTCTCAGACAGTTGCCTGGATTACTGTCCCGGGAGCCGATATTTCTTATCCTGTAGTTCAGGCGGCAGATGATGAATATTACCTGAAACATAATTTCAGAGGAGAGGAAGATCTGTTTGGATGTATTTTTCTGGAACATGACATAAAAAAGAATTTCACAGATTCCCACAGTATTCTTTACGGGCATAATATAGAAGGTAATATGATGTTTGCAAATCTGAACCGTTATGAACAGCCTGAATTTCTAAAAAAATGTCCTGAAATTGAGATCACAACACCAAAAAGAAAGTTTCTGTACAAAATTTTTTCTGTGGAACAGGCATCTTCCCAAAGCCCGGCATTTGAATATGGATACAAGTTATCCAGTCCTGCATACAGGAGACAATTATCTATATTGAAAAATAATTCCATGTATGACACAGGAGTAGAGCCTGATGAAAGGGAGAGAATGGTGACTCTGATCACCTGTAATTCACGTCTGGATAAAGAAATACGTATGGCGGTACATGGGATTTGCCATGAATGTTATGGTATAGAAAAAGCTGAGCCGAAGTGATGTTGAAATCAATCGGATATTGGTAACTTTCGTAAAGGATGAACTGTTACTGTTCACACATCACTATCCCTCGAGGTGTTTTGGAAAAAACTAATGAAAAATCTCTCGATATTTTGTATAATTTATGCATAAAAAACAACTTGTTCGTACGTGCGTACAAGTTGTATCCTAAATACAGGAGGGAAGAAGACATGACAGATAATGGAAAGCCGAAATATTTCTCACTGATGGAACAGCTCAGAAGTGATATTATGTCAGGAGCTATCCGACCGGGAGAGAAGCTTCCTTCAGAAAACGAGCTTTCACAGAAATATTCCTTGAGTAGACATACAGTTCGTAAAGCACTGGGAATCCTGGAGCAGGACGGATATGTAGAGGCATTTCACGGAAGAGGTACTTATTGCTCTGAGAATATGCGCCATATAAAGAATTCAAAGAATATTGCGGTAGTGACCACATATATTTCTGATTATATTTTTCCGAGACTGATACAGGGAATGGATAATGTCCTTTCAGAAAGCGGTTACAGTATTATCCTGAAAAACACAGCAAACAGCAGACAGAAAGAGGCCAGATGTCTGGAGGAACTTCTGAAGAAAGATATTGATGGACTGATCATTGAACCAAGCAAAAGTGAGATGATCTGTAAACACAGAAATCTTTATCAGAATCTGGATAAATTTGAAATTCCGTATGTGTTTATTCAGGGAATCTATTCAGAAATGAGGGATAAACCTCATATTCTTATGGATGATGCACAGGGAGGCTATCTTGTAACAAAATATCTGCTGGAACTGGGACATAAAAAGATCAAGGGTTTCTTTAAGGCAGACGATATGCAGGGACTGGAGCGCCACAAGGGATATGTGAAGGCCTTACAGGAGTCAGGGATTGCCTATGATCCTGATGATGTTGTCTGGTTTCATACAGAGGACAGGAAAGTAAAACCTGCACTGATGGCAAAAGAAATGGTACAGAGCGGACAGCTTCCGGATGGAATCGTCTGTTACAATGATCAGATTGCTGTTCAGGTTATGGAAGAACTGGAGAAAATGGGAGTCAGGATACCGGATGATATTTCCATTACCGGTTATGACAATTCACTGTATGCTCAGCGAGGAAGCGGAATCACAACGATAGCTCATCCGCAGGAAAAGCTGGGAGAAATGGCAGCAGAGCTTATACTTGAGAAGATCAACGGAGTTCCTGAAGAAGAAAGTAAGGTTGAAAGACTGATTTATCCGGAACTGATCATACGGGGATCATGCAGAAAAATATTGTAAACAAATGAAATAAATAAAAAATAAAAATAAATCCGGGAGGAATTTTATCATGAAAACAGGAAGAAACTATAAGTTCTGGTTTTGTACAGGTTCACAGGATCTTTACGGAGATGAGTGCTTAAGAAAAGTTGCTGAGCATTCCAGAATCATTGTTGAGGAATTAAACAAGAGTGGTGTTCTTCCATTTGAATTAGTATGGAAACCAACACTGATCACAAACGAACTGATCCGTAAAACATTTAATGAGGCAAATGCAGATGAGGACTGTGCAGGTGTTATCACATGGATGCATACTTTCTCACCGGCAAAATCATGGATTCTTGGTCTGAAAGAATACAGAAAACCGCTTTGCCATCTTCATACACAGTTTAATGAGGAGATTCCTTATGATACCATTGATATGGATTTTATGAATGAAAACCAGTCTGCTCATGGCGGTCGTGAATATGGTCATATTGTTACAAGAATGGGAATCGAAAGAAAAGTTATTGTCGGACACTGGGCAGATAAAGATGTTCAGGAAAGACTTGCTTCCTGGATGCGTACAGCAGTTGGTATCATGGAGAGCAGCCATATCCGCGTATGTCGTGTAGCAGATAACATGAGAAACGTAGCTGTTACAGAAGGTGATAAAGTAGAAGCACAGATCAAATTCGGATGGGAAGTTGATGCTTATCCTGTAAATGAGATTGCTGATTATGTAAAAGATGTAGCTAAAGGTGATGTAGATGCGCTGGTAGATGAATACTACAGCAAATATGATATTCTTCTTGAGGGAAGAGATCCGGAAGAATTTAAACGTCATGTAGCAGTTCAGGCTCAGATTGAGATCGGATTTGAGAAATTCCTGGAAGAGAAAAATTATCAGGCAATCGTTACACACTTTGGAGATCTGGGTGCTCTTAAACAGCTTCCCGGACTTGCAATCCAGAGACTTATGGAAAAAGGCTATGGATTCGGTGCAGAAGGCGACTGGAAGACAGCTGCAATGGTTCGTCTGATGAAGATCATGACAGCTGGTGTAAAAGATGCAAAAGGAACTTCCATGATGGAAGACTATACATATAACTTTGTACCTGGAAAAGAAGGAATCCTTCAGTCTCATATGCTTGAGGTATGCCCGTCTGTCGCAGATGGTAAGATCGGCATTAAAGTATGCCCGCTTTCCATGGGTGACAGAGAAGATCCTGCAAGACTTGTATTCACAAGCAAGACAGGCCCGGGTATTGCAACATCCCTGATCGATCTTGGAGACCGTTTCCGTCTGATCATCAACGATGTGGAATGCAAGAAGGTTGAGAAACCGATGCCGAAGCTTCCTGTAGGAAGTGCATTCTGGACACCACAGCCAAATCTTAAGACAGGTGCAGAAGCATGGATCCTTGCAGGCGGAGCCCACCATACAGCATTTTCCTATGACCTGACAGCAGAGCAGATGGGTGACTGGGCAGCAGCTATGGGTATTGAAGCTGTTTACATTGATAAAGATACAAATATTCGTGATTTCAAGAATGAACTGAGATGGAATGAACTTGCATTCAGAAAATAATAATTTTTGTAATTAATACAGAGGCTGTCATATCAGGCTGAAATTAACTGCCTGGAATGGCCGCCCTGAGAAGTTTAAAGTAATAAAAAGTATGTTAAAACCGTAAAATTTCCATGGTAAAACAATAAAAGAAATGCAATAATATTGGTGTACAAACAATATATGATTATAGATTGTCGAATGATCTGTAATCATAAATAACAGAGAAACAGGGAGGTACATAAAAATGGGAGCAGCAGAAGCAAAAGCAGCGATTCTCGCTAACAAAACAGCGCTTGGTATTGAATTTGGTTCTACCAGGATCAAAGCAGTACTTGTAGATGATAAAAATCAGCCAATCGCATCTGGCGGTCATGAATGGGAAAATCGTTATGAAAACGGTGTCTGGACATATAGCCTTGATGATATCTGGACAGGCATTCAGGACTGTTATCAGGATATGGCAAGGGATGTGAAGGCAAAATATGACATAGAACTGGAATCTGTAGGTGCATTTGGCGTCAGCGCCATGATGCATGGATATATGCCATTTAACAAAGAGGGAGAACTTCTTGTACCATTCCGTACATGGAGAAATAATATTACAGGGGAAGCCAGTGAAAAGCTGATGGAGCTGTTTAATTACAATATTCCTCAGAGATGGAGTATCGCACATCTGTACCAGGCAATTCTTAATGGCGAGGAACATGTAAAAGATATCGATTATATTACAACTCTGGAGGCTTATGTCCACTGGAAACTGACAGGAAAGAGAGTTCTCGGTATCGGTGACGCAGCAGGTATGTTCCCGATTGATACCACAAAGGCAGATTACAACCAGGAGATGGTTGATAAATTCGATGAACTGGTTGCTCCTTATGGATTCTCATGGAAACTTCGCGATATTATGCCGAAAGCCCTTGTTGCAGGTGAAGATGCCGGTGTTCTTACAGAAGAAGGTGCGAAACTTCTCGACGTAACAGGAAAACTGAAAGCCGGAATCCCGATGTGCCCTCCGGAAGGTGATGCAGGAACAGGCATGGTTGCCACAAACAGTGTAGCAGTACGTACGGGTAATGTTTCCGCAGGAACTTCTGTATTTGCCATGATCGTTCTGGAAAAAGAGCTTTCCAGACCTTATAAAGAAATTGATATGGTTACCACTCCGTCCGGACATCTGGTAGCTATGGCTCATTCCAACAACTGTACCTCTGACCTGAATGCCTGGGTAAATGTATTTAAAGAGTTTGCAGAAGCTATGGGTATGGAAGTGGATATGAACAAACTGTTCGGAACCCTTTATAATAAAGCACTTGAAGGAGATCCGGACTGTGGCGGACTTTTGTCCTACTGTTATTTCTCAGGTGAGCATATGACAGGCTTTGAAGAAGGACGTCCGTTATTTGTACGTTCTCCTGAGAGCAAATTCAATCTTGCAAACTTTATGAGAACCAATCTGTATACATGCCTTGGAGCCATGAGGGTAGGTCTGAACCTTCTGTTTGAGAAAGAAAATGTAAAAGTAGACCGTCTTCTTGGTCATGGAGGATTATTCAAGACAAAAGGCGTAGGACAGCAGATTCTGGCAGATGCTGTCAATGCACCGGTATCTGTAATGGCTACTGCAGGTGAGGGCGGAGCCTGGGGAATCGCACTTCTTGCTTCTTATCTGGTAAATAAAGAAGAAGGTGAGACTCTGGAAAGCTTCCTTGATAATAAAGTGTTTGCAGATCAGGAAAGCAGCACACTGGATCCAAAACCGGAAGGTGTGGCTGGATTCAATGCATTTATGGACAGCTATATGAAAGGCCTTTCTATTGAAAGAGCAGCAGTAGAGTCTGAAATCTGGTAAATGTTGAGAAACAAACTGTTTGCCGGCGCATATGAAAATGAATAGGAAAAGAAGAATATAAAAAACAGAGCAGCATCGCAGATCATGAGACCGGCGATGCTGTTTTTTGCAGTTTTTCTGAAATTGTTATCAAGTGATTCGCAGCCGAATAAATACAAAGAGAAAGCCCCGGCAGGGGAGCTGCCGGGACTTTCAAGGGGAGTATAAATAATTAAATAAGGGGTTTATGTAAAAAAAATTTTTGAAGGGTAAATTCTTTTTACAGCTATGATTATAATATAGCTTGGTGAAAAAAGCAACATATTTTGATGAATATTCCCCCCGGTTTTTGGGATAATAGTCAATGTGAAGCACTTTCAGCGATGAAGTGTGGAAGAAAAAAACCGGATTTTGCAGAGTATCAGGAGATCCGGGCAGATAAATCTCATCAGGAGGAAAATAATAATGGCAAAAAACTATGAATCTGAGAGTAAAAACAGCAGAAATTACACAGGAACTTCAGATAAGAACAGCTATGGCAATGAAATGAACCATGCTGGTAATGCAAAAAACAGTGTGAAAAGCAAAAACGAGACAGATTGTAGAAGTAAAGCAAAAAATAAAACTTCCCAGTCTTACAGCTCAGAAGAAGACAGATATTGATTGGATCAGGAGGGGGAAATGCCCCTCCTGATCTGCTGTGAGCCAATTTATGTGTCGGCTGTTTTTTGTCAGGCAGTGGCACATCTGTCCCTGATATCATATGATATAACAAAAAGGAGTCTGCCATGTTTCCGGTGGAAACGATTTCTGCAAAAATGCTGGATTATTATGTGGGCCGAAGGGACACGTTGATCATAGATCTGAGAGAAAAAGAGTCTTATATGCACAGTCATGTAAAAGGAGCCGTAAACATGCCATATGGAGAAATAGACGGATATACAGCCTTTCCAAAAGGGAAAATACTGGTTCTGTACTGCGACAGGGGCGGGGCAAGCCTTCTGCTTGCAAGGCAGCTTGCAAAGCTTGGGTACTGTACCAGGTCTGTTATAGGCGGTTTTGGAGCATATCGGGGAAGAAATCTTGTAATTTCGCCATAAGCATGATAAGGTGTAAGAGAAAAAATACGAACCGGTATATCTTCAGGTTATTTCAGAAATCAATCTGTCGGCATACCAATAAAAGAGGAGACACAAAACTATGAAATATATGTTTGCATCAGATGTCCATGGTTCTGCATACTACTGCAGAAAAATGCTGGATGCCTATAAAGAAGAAAAGGCAGAACGCCTGGTACTGCTGGGCGATCTGCTCTATCATGGCCCGAGAAATGATCTTCCCAGAGAATATGCTCCCAAACAGGTCATTTCCATGCTTAATGACATGAAGAAAGAAATTTATGCTGTACGTGGGAATTGTGAAGCTGAGGTCGATCAGATGGTCCTGCAGTTTCCGGTTATGGCAGACTACTGTATCCTGAACCTGGATGGAAGAACCTTTTATGCCACACATGGGCATATTTACAATGAAAATAATCTGCCTCCGATCCAGGAAGGAGATATTCTGATCCATGGACATACCCATGTACTGAAAGCAGAGCAGAAAGAAGGCTATGTACTTCTCAACCCGGGTTCTGTTTCCATTCCAAAAGAAGGAAACCCGCCTACATATGCGATCTTTGAGGACGGTGTGTTTACAATTAAGGATTTTGAGGGAAATATTGTTAAGAGCATAGAATTATAGGGAAGTCCCATCTACATATAGAAAGGATAAAGAATGGAAAAATTTGAACTGATCGCTCCATGTCATTTCGGTATGGAAGCTGTGCTGAAACGTGAGATCCTTGATCTGGGCTATGAGATTACCAAAGTAGAGGATGGAAAAGTAACATTTGAGGCAGATGCACAGGGAATCGCAGATGCCAATATCTTTCTGCGTTCCACAGAAAGAATCCTGCTGAAAGTAGCAGAAGTAAAGGCAGAAACCTTTGACGAGCTTTTTGAAAAGACAAAAGCCCTGCCATGGGAAAATTATATTCCCAAGGATGGGAAATTCTGGGTTGCCAAGGCCAATTCTGTGAAGAGTAAGCTCTTTAGCCCGTCTGATATCCAGTCCATTATGAAAAAGGCCATTGTAGAGCGTCTGAAGGGCGTATACGGGGTGTCCTGGTTTGAAGAGGATGGGGCAAGCTTTCCTATCCGCGTGGCATTTATGAAAGATGTGGCCACGATCGGTATTGATACATCAGGGGTATCTCTGCATAAAAGAGGATATCGTAAAATGACAGTGAAAGCTCCGATCACAGAAACACTGGCATCTGCTCTGATCATGCTTACACCATGGAATAAAGACAGGATTCTGGTAGATCCTTTCTGCGGAAGCGGTACCTTTCCTATTGAAGCAGCAATGATGGCAGCAGATATTGCACCCGGCATGAATCGTTCCTTCCTTGCTGAGGAATGGAAGCATCTGGTTCCGAGAAAATGCTGGTATGATGCAAATGAAGAGGCACAGGACAGGATAAATCTTAATATTGAAACAGATATCCAGGGCTTTGACATTGATCCTGAGGCGTTGAAGGCTGCCAGAGCTAATGCAAAAATGGCAGGTGTGGACAAGCTGATCCATTTCCAGCAGAGAGCGGTAAAAGATCTCCGCCATCCCAAACCATATGGATTCATCATCACAAACCCTCCTTATGGGGAACGACTGGAAGAAAAAGAGAATTTAACTCAGCTTTATCGTGAAATCGGGGAAAGCTATGAAAGGCTTGACAAGTGGTCCATGTATCTGATCACATCTTATGAGAAAGCGGAAAACGATATCGGGCGAAAAGCAGATAAAAACCGTAAGATCTATAATGGTATGCTTAAGACCTATTACTATCAGTTCCTTGGGCCGCGCCCACCGAAGAAAAACCGTAGCTGAGTGCTTCTGTAATTGCGAAAAATCAAAATAAAAAGAGGATACAAAGAATTATGAAAAAAATAATTTTTGCTACCGGAAATCAGGATAAAATGAGAGAAATCCGCGAGATCCTTGCAGATATGGATGTAGAGGTTGTTTCTATGAAAGAAGCGGGAATCCATGCAGATATTGTAGAGGATGGTTCTACTTTTGAGGAAAATGCTGTGATCAAGGCAAAGACAATCTGTGAACTGACAGGGGAGATCACTCTGGCAGATGATTCCGGTCTGGAGATTGACTATCTGAATAAAGAGCCGGGCATTTATTCTGCCCGTTATATGGGAGAAGATACCTCATATCATATCAAAAATGCAAGTCTGATAGAGAGACTGAACGGAGTTCCGGACGAGAAGCGTACTGCAAGGTTCGTATGCGCCGTTGCAGCGGCTTTTCCGGATGGAAGTGTAAAAACAGTGCGTGGAACAATGGAAGGCCGTATAGGCTATGAGGAGAAGGGAGAGAACGGCTTCGGCTATGATCCGATCTTCTACCTGCCGGAATATGGATGTACTTCTGCAGAGCTTTCCGGCGAAGAGAAAAATAAGATCAGCCACAGAGGAAAAGCATTACGTGCCATAAAGGATGAACTGAAATGAAGGTACTGATCGTCAGCGATACTCATGGACAGGATGAGAATCTGGAAGAGACAGTGCTCAGAGAAGCTCCCTTTGATTATCTGATCCACTGCGGGGATGTGGAAGGCAGAGAGATTTTCATTGAGGCACTGGCAGAGTGCCCATGTACGATTGTCGCAGGAAATAATGACTTTTTTACAGATCTTCCCTATGATGAAGAAGTTACCCTGGAGGGACATAAGATACTGGTTACACATGGACATCACTATTTTGTGTCCCGGGATTATGATAAACTTGTTGAGAATGCGCAGGCTAAGGGATGTAAGATTGCAATGTATGGTCATACTCACATGCCTGTGATCGAGAATGAGGATGGGATTCTGGTAATTAATCCCGGCAGTCTTACCTACCCGCGTCAGAGAGGCCGCAGGCCAAGCTATGCAGTTATGCAGATAGAAGAGGGAAAAGATCCTCAGGTCGAGATCAGATACCTCTGAAAAATTATTTAACTGAATCAGGTAAGTTACTTGCGGAGGCTGCGAATATCCGCCTGACTCATCTGACTGTATATTTTTGAGGTATTGTTGATCGGATAACAGCAATACCTCTTTTTACAGATACGTGACAGTAAAAGAATAGAAAAAAATAAAAAAAGTTAAGATTTTTTTATTGTGCGAAAAAAATATTTTTTAACAAAAAATCTCAAAAACCAGTAAAAAATCCCTTTTTGCGAACAAAAAAATGATTTTTTTGAAAAAAGTGAAAAGCCCGTAAAGCCTTGTATTTAGCGGGTTTCAGGGACTTTTCGAGGAATAAAAAATCACTTTTTCAAAAAAAATCAAAAAAAATTGAAAAAAGGTGTTGACATTTGGGGTTGCTTAACATATAATATGTCTTGCGTCGGACAACGAAGCACAAATAAATAAAGAAAAACAGCGGGGTGTGGCTCAGCTTGGCTAGAGCGCCTGGTTTGGGACCAGGAGGCCGCAGGTTCGAATCCTGTCACCCCGACTGCTGTAACAACAACATTACCGTTTCAGCGAAATGCGGGTGTAGTTCAATGGTAGAACACTAGCCTTCCAAGCTAGATACGTGGGTTCGATTCCCATCACCCGCTTCTCTGTATGTACAGAGAGATGTGTCTGTAGCTCAGCTGGATAGAGCAACGGCCTTCTAAGCCGTGGGTCGGGGGTTCGAATCCCTTCAGGCACGCTGTGGTGGGTATAGCGCAGTTGGTTAGCGCGCCAGATTGTGGCTCTGGAGGCCCAGGGTTCGAATCCCTGTATCCACCCTTCGCCTTTGGGCTATCGCCAAGCGGTAAGGCACAGCACTTTGACTGCTGCATTCGCTGGTTCGAATCCAGCTAGCCCAGTCTTTTATATGGAGCATTAGCTCAGTCGGTAGAGCACTTGACTTTTAATCAAGTTGTCCGGGGTTCGAATCCCCGATGCTTCATTAATAGCGGAAATCTTCTGTGAGGTTTCCGCTATTTTATTGCTTTTGCAGAGTGCGAGAATGATTTTTCAGGTACACTCTGAGAATATGAGAAAATGCGGATATGGCGGAATTGGCAGACGCGCTGGTTTTAGGTACCAGTGGGCTTCCCGTGCAGGTTCAAGTCCTGTTATCCGCATTTAGAAAAAGTACCGGTTAAAACGGTGCTTTTTTGTTTTACAGGCATAGTTTTTTGTTGTATAGTTAAGTTATAAACAGGACAGGGAGATTTTGACTATGGATATACAGAAATTTCAGCAGAAACTTACAGAAGTATGTGAACTTGGAGAGAAGAATGGCAAAGTATTGAAACCGGAACAGATAAAGGAATGCTTTGGCGAACTTGACCTGGATAAGTCACAGTTGATTAAGATATTACAGTATTTAAAATTAAAAGGTATTTCCATTGAGGGTGCCGAGGAGATTTCAGCAGCATCTCAGACCGGACCGGAAGAAGTATCCGAAGAAAAAGAAGAAAAAGTTCCTCTGACAGCGGAGGAAGAGGCATATCTGAAAGAATATCTGGAAGGTCTTGAAGAACAGGAGCAGGGAGAGAGAAGTGCGGAAGAACTTTTTGAATTGCTTTCAAAGGGAGATGCTCTGGCACAGGCAGAGCTGTCACAGAAGTATCTGCATGCAGCAGCCGAAATGGCGGTTGAAATGAACTGTGAGGAGATTTTTATCGCTGATCTGATTCAGGAGGCAAATATAAGCCTTCTAATGGCTCTGGGAGAGGAAGAACCGGAAGAGAAAGATGAGAAATGGCTGCTTGGACGTATCCGGTGTGGAATCCGCCATGCTATCGAGGAGCAGACACAGAGGAAATTTGAGGATGACTATCTGGTAGCAAAGGTGGAGAAGCTGGAAGCGGCAGTTCGGGAACTTACAGAGGATGAAGAGGATGAAAGTTCAAAGTTCAGTGTAGAGGAGCTGGCGATTATTCTTGATATGGATGAAGAAGAGATCAGGGATGTGCTGCGGCTTACAGGTGATGATAAATAATGCAGTGATGTAGCATTACGGGAAAGGAGAGGGTGATTATGAGTATTCCAACACCACACAACAGTGCAAAGAAAGGTGATATTGCAAAGAAGGTTCTGATGCCGGGAGATCCGCTGCGTGCGAAATATATTGCGGAGACATATCTGGAGAATCCGGTATGTTTTAACACAGTGAGAAATATGTTTGGTTATACCGGAACTTATAAGGGTGAGCAGATATCTGTCATGGGCAGCGGTATGGGGATGCCATCTATGGGTATTTACAGTTATGAGCTTTATAATTTTTATGATGTAGAGAAGATCATTCGTATTGGCTCTGCAGGTGCGCTGCAGGATGATGTAAGCGTAATGGACGTTGTGATCGCCATGAGTGCATGTACGGATTCAAATTATGCAAGCCAGTATCAGCTGCCGGGGACTTTTGCTCCTACAGCAAGTTATGAACTGGTTGCAAGGGCTGTAGAGGTTGCGAAAGAGCAGGGTACACCGGTTCGTGTGGGTTCTGTTGTATCTTCAGATGCGTTCTATGGAGATAATCCGGAGAGTTCGAAGGCATGGAGAAAGATGGGGGTTCTCTGTGTGGAGATGGAGTGTGCGGCGCTGTTTATGAATGCTGCGAGAGCCGGTAAGGAGGCACTGGGGATTCTTACGATTTCGGATCATGTTTTCAGGGATGAGGCAATTTCTGCGGAGGCCAGGCAGACTTCGTTTAACAGGATGATGGAGATTGCTTTAGGAATTTAAAAGATAATCCTGGTATAAAAAGGTTCTTTGGCTGGTATGTGGGAATGCTGGTCAGAGGGCTTTTTTTAATTCAGTAGGGACGCGTCAAAAAATATTTCATTTCATGTGCGGTTTCGGACACTAAGATATTCTAAGCCGTCAAAAATCTGCTAAAAGCATGAGCCATCAAGGACAAACTCGCTTCGCTCAGACAGTGTCCTTGATGGCTCATAACGCAGATTTTTGGCGGCTAAGAATATCTAAGTATCCTGCAAATGCACATGAAATGAAATATTTTTCGACGCTGTTTTTTTATATGGAATGAATTTTGACTACGTTACTGAGAACGGAGCGAACAGTAACTCAGCAACAGTTAATGACGACTGTTCTCAAGAAGAGCGATTGAAAAATTTCCCATATTGTGTTAATATCAAAACAATATGGGAGGTATTTTGAATGCAGATCAGAAAATCAGCGGAGGATTATTTGGAGGCAATCCTGGTATTGTCAAAACAGGGTGGCGGAGTTCGTTCTATAGATATTGCAACGATGCTTGGGGTATCGAAACCGAGTGTAAGTCATGCTATGAAGCTGCTTCGTGAGGATGGTTATATTGCGATGGACCGTTATGGTACGGTGACACTTCTTGAGAAAGGAAATGATATTGCGGTTCATATTTATGAGCGGCATACAGTGCTGAGCAAGATGTTGGAACATCTCGGCGTAAGCCCGGAAGTTGCAAAAGAAGATGCGTGTAAGTTAGAGCATGACCTGAGCGATGAGAGTTTTACTAGGATAAAGGAGCACTTCCACAAGGTGATTGGGGAAGTTGAATAGCGGATAAAATAAACTCCCCCCGTCGGATGAATTTCTGACGAAGTGGGGAGTTTATTTTTTTAAGTTAGTCAGAGACTATTTCTGTTACATAGCTTCCATGCCCGTCTATAGCAATAACTTTTTCTTTTCCATCTTCTGTTTGAAATATCCATGGAGCAGAATAAGGATTACGAAAAAAGGCTTACAACGAATGGTGGTGTGGTACAATGCTGTAGAAAGAAGAATGCTGGAAAGCCGTATAGTCGTATGAAGGAGAAACTTACATGCAGTTTGATGAGAGGAAAGAGGGAATAGACCCTCTGACCTACTCTGCATATTATTCTGTCTGCTTCTGTGGAAGCTGTGCAAGGATGATAGCAGCAAACATGATGACACATCCAAGGATTTCTTTAGTACTTAGTTGCTGTCTGAGGATGATCCATCCGGCTAGGACAGAGATGCAGGATTCCAGGCTGAGTATCAGGGATGCTACAGTTGGGTTCATGTTTTTCTGACCGATAATCTGCAAGGTGTAAGCTACTCCGCATGACATGACACCTGCGTAGAGGATTGGCTGCCATGCTGCCAGGATGGATGAGAGCTCCGGATGCTCAAGGAACAGAGCGGGAATGCCGGAAAGGATACCACATGTCAGGAACTGAATGCAGGAGAGCTTTACTCCGTCTACTTTTGGAGAAAAGTAGTCGATGACCAGTATGTGCAGTGAAAATAGAAATGCGCATACCAGTACGAGCAGATCTCCTTTTCCGATAGAAAATCCATCTGTGATGCACAGGAGATAAAGTCCGATCAGAGCCATTGCAACGGCAGCCCAGATAAATTTCGTGCATTTTTTGCCAAGGAATAGTCCGATGACAGGGACGATCACAATATAACAGGCAGTGATAAAGCCGGCTTTTCCGACGGTTGTATACTTGATGCCAAACTGTTGGAAATTGCTTGCCAGACAGAGGCAGATACCGCAGGCGATACCGCCGATAATCAGAGTTTTTTTCTCCTGCATATTGGATACAGTATTACTTGAGGTGTAAGATCTGCCAGATGCTTTGGAAGCAGAATCTGAAGGAGAGTTTCTCTTTTTCAGAATAAAAATCAGTGGAATCAGAACGACTGCTCCAATAAGGGAACGGACGGCATTAAAAGTAAAGCCTCCTACGTATTTCATTCCTACGCTTTGAGCCACAAAAGCGATACCCCAGATGATCGCTGCGAGAAGCAGGAGCAGGGAATTTTTTAATGGAATCTGTTGTTTTTGCATGATGTGTGTAATCCTTCCTTATATTAGTGTGTAAATAGAATGTATAAAATGTGGATAAAACAAAATATTTATTCATTCAGTGTGGACAGAAGCACTGAAATTCTGTAACTGTTCAGTGCCCTCATAGTTATAAAATGTTTCAAATATATTTTAAGAGTGCCGGTGCCTTATTGATCTGAAAATGAAGAAACACTTTCATAATTATACATCATAAATGTAAAAAGAGAAAGAAGATTGTAGAAATAAAAAGAAGCCTCTGCAGGAGACTTCTTTTTGTAAATGTGTATCTGATATTTATATCAGATAAAGATATATTTCAAAATAAACAATACAGCCAGTACATACATCAGTACGCTGATTTTCTTTTCCTTAGCTTTACCTGTAACAACGTTGATGATCACATAGGAGATAACACCCATGGAGATACCTTCAGAAATGCTGTACAGGAATGGCATTGCGATGATCGCGATAAATGCCGGGATTGCTTCAGTCATGTCGTTGAAGTCAATCTTGGTTACTGATGTGAGCATCAGGAATCCAACGATGATCAGAGCCGGTGCTGTGGCAAAGGATGGGATTGCCAGGAAGATCGGGGATAACAGCAGTGATAATCCGAAGAGGATGGCTGCTACCAGGGAAGTAAGTCCTGTACGTCCGCCTTCAGCAACACCGGAAGCACTCTCTACGAAAGTAGTAACTGTGGAAGTACCACACATAGCACCTACTGTAGTTCCTACTGCGTCAGAAAGAAGAGCACCTTTGATGTTTGGAAGTTTGCCTTCTTTGTCAAGCATATCAGCTTTGGAAGCAACACCGATCAATGTTCCAAGTGTATCGAACATATCTACAAACAGGAATGCAAACATAATGACTACGAAATCAAGTGTGAAGACAATGGAGAAGTCCATTTTCATAAATGTGGGAGCCATGCTTGGAATGGAGATTCCGTTTGAAAAATCAGGCAGGAGGCTGAACCAGCCGGCTGCAGGATCAGGTTTGTAAAGTCCTGTCAACTGACAGATAATGCCAAGTCCCCATGTGATCAGGATACCCCAGAGAATGTTTCCTTTTACACTCTTAACAAGAAGGATGGCAGTGATGAGAAGTCCGATCAGCGCCAGAAGAACTGTAATTCCTTCTGTATTGAAGGTTCCGCCGGAAACGGAGGATTTAAAGGAAAATACACTTACCAGAGTGGAGTCGTTGTTAACTACGATCTTAGCATTCTGCAGTCCGATGAAAGCAATAAACAGTCCGATACCAACAGATACCGCATGTTTCAGGTTCATTGGGATCGCATTGAAAATTGCCTCACGCACATTGGTCAGAGATAACAGGATAAAAATAATACCCTCTACAAATACAGCTGCCAGTGCCTGCTGCCAGCTGTAACCCATGCCAAGAACAACAGTGTAGGCAAAGTAGGCATTCAGGCCCATGCCAGGTGCAAGAACGAATGGATAATTAGAAAGCGCAGCCATCAGGCAGGTGGCAATAAAGGATGACAGTGCGGTCGCTGTAAAAACAGCTCCTCTGTCCATGCCGGACGCTTCCAGAATGTTTGGGTTTACAGCCAGAATGTATGCCATTGTCATGAATGTGGTAATACCTGCCATAACTTCGGTCTTTACATCTGTGTGGTTCTCTTTGAGATGGAATAATTTGTCAAGATTCATAATCTTTCCCCCTTTTGATTTTAAAAATTGCCGGCTGTTTTGTGGTGCCTCAGATAATCATCCCGAAAAAACAGGGTGAAACTCCTGGAATCAATCGTCTCGGCACATCATCATGTCAGCGATATGCCGGAAAAACACCATCAGAATCTGTATTTCCTGCAGTTACAGAATCTTCCTGCCAGCTACATACTTAGCGGTTATGTTGCGGTCATCTGAAAGGTAGATCAGTCTCTCCAGTCTGTTTTTCGGAGAGAGTTTTAATGGAGTTAGAATAGTGCTGTCATTAAGCACAACCGCATCAAATTCATACCCCTCCTTAAAGCTTCCAACCTTTCCAAAGAAGGAACCGCCTCCTTCTGTTCCCATATAAAAGGCTTCTTCAACAGTGAGCGGCTTCATAGAAGAATCAACCAGCCGCCAGTACAGCTTGGAAACCTGAATAGCATCAGCCATGGCACGCAGAATAGAAACGGAAGTTCCACCTGCAATGTCAGATCCCAGTCCGATGTGTAAGCCTTCGTCCAGATAACGTCTCGCAGGAGAGATACCTGAGGCGAGATTTGTGTTGGACTGCGGACAATGAGCAATATAAACGCCTTGCTTTTTCATAAGGGCAATTTCTTCATCCGAAGAATGAACACAATGAGCCATGATCGTCGGACAGTCACCGCCGAAAAGATCAAACTGGCTATATGCTTCTCCATAAAAATGTGTATTCGGGCAAAGCTCCTTCACCCAGGCAATTTCACCGAAATTCTCAGAAAGGTGAGACTGCATCGGCAGGTGATATCTCTTCTGAATCTCCGAAAGCTTCTCCATCAGCTCATCAGAACAGGATGGAGTAAATCTCGGAGTAAGGATCGGCTTTACATTTTCAAATTTATCAAGCGTATCCTTAATCCACTGAACCGTAGCATCAGCAGAAGCCTGAGCACTCTCTTCCTGCAACTGCGGAGAACCATTACGGTCCATATTTACCTTGCCGACCATAGTCTTTATTCCGGTTTTATCCAGCTGTTCCATCAGGATCTCGGTAGCAGGGACATGCAGAGTTCCGAAAATACATGCTCTTGTATTCGGGCTCTTCTTCATATCCTCAGCGAAAACAGAATAAGCCTCTTTTGCAAACTCCGTATTTTCATAACGCGCTTCCTGCGGAAAAGTATAAGTATTCAACCAGTCCAGCAGCTCAAGATCCATACCCGAGGCACGAAACGTATACTGCGGAGCATGAAGATGCAGATCAGTCAGTCCCGGAATAATCAGTTCATCGCCAAAATCTGTACATGAGATTCCTGCAAATTTCTCAGGAAGCTCATCAAACACCCCTGCACATCGCCCATCTTCACATACTAAATATCCATTTTCAGTGATGGAAAGTTCTGTCAGAGAATTACTGTAGCAAATCGTTCCCTTTAAAACAAAAGTCTGCTCGTTCATAACCATACCTCCTTTTTGCGGTTAAGGAAAGGCAAAAAAAATCTACCGATGCTGCCTTTACCTCATTCTTTCTCCCTGGGGAGAGAACTTATAGACAACTATTACGGTAGTTGGTAGAAACGTCCAACCGATTATGGACATATATAAGTTTACTTATATTGTTTATAAAATGATTATAAAATATTTGTAGTTAACTGTCAATTCCTTTCTGCAATTTAATTTAATATTCTTTTTGCATTGCTATTTGATAATTCATAGTCTATAAAGCATTTTACAGGCAGAATTTATATAAAGTATATGATATCCTATGTGAACTTATACAATCTCTTTCATATTTAAAGTCTTTCTTATTCATGTAGGCTTTTAACATGCGAATTGATACGATATTTTCCACCTTCCAATTACCAGCTTAGAAAAATATTTTATCTGCTATGCATTTGCAGGCATCTTAGAGATTCTTAGTCCTCTTAAATCTGCGTTATGAGAAGAAAAGTCCATTGCCTGAGCACCAGCGAGCAATCATAGACTTTTCTTCTCATGCTTTTAGCAGATTTCAGATGACTTAGAATCTCTTAGATGCCGAAACCGCATAGCAGATAAAATATTTTTCTAAGCGTCCGTTTTTTGGGAAAATATGATATAATACTCTCCAATATCAAAAAGAAAGGAAAAACAAACATGCAGCTAGACAAAGAAAACATAAAAAAAATTCGATGGCTCATCGCATTCGCAATTCTCTTATATCTGGGTGTCCAGAACCTGCACATAGTCATCAGCACTGTCAGAGTTCTGCTTGGCTTTCTCTTTCCGTTCATCATTGGCTTTGGAATCGCTTTTATCCTCAATATTCCAATGAAATTCATAGAACATCATCTGTTCGGAAAAGCCTTGAAACAAGAGAAAAAAACAGTACAAAAACTGGCAAGGCCGGTCAGCCTGGTGCTTTCTATCTGCTTTGTGATCTGTATAATCGTGATCGTTATGCTGGTAGTAGTACCGGAACTGGGGGCAACATTCGTAAACATAGCGAAAAAGATAGAAGAAAATATTCCGGTTTTCCAGAAATGGATCGACAATGTATTCGGAAACAATCCGGAAGTTGTGAAATGGGCGCAGTCTCTTGACATTGAGCCGGGAAAAATAATCGATTCTGTACTCGGCGTACTGAAGAACGGAGTCAATAACATTGTTTCCTCCACAGTGTCCATCACCATGGGACTTCTGACTACTGCAATGAATGTATCCATTGGCTTTGTATTCGCCTGCTATGTCCTTTTGCAGAAAGAAAAGCTCCTGCAGCAGATAAAAAAAGCAATGTACGCAATGTTCCCGGAAAAACCGGTCAGATATCTGGCACATGTATGGAATCTGGCAAACAGGATTTTTTCCAGCTTTATTACCGGACAGTGTATTGAAGCTGTAATTCTTGGAAGTATGTTCTTTGTATCCATGACAATCCTGCATTTTCCATATGCAATGCTGGTGGGTGTCCTGATTTCATTTACAGCATTGATCCCGCTGTTTGGCGGAATTATCGGCTGTTGGGTAGCATTTTTTCTGATCCTTATGATAAGTCCTGTAAAAGCAGTTCTGTTTCTGGGACTTTTCCTTATCCTGCAGCAGATAGAAGGAAACCTGATCTATCCTCATGTGGTAGGTGGTTCTGTCGGGCTTCCATCCATCTGGGTACTGGTAGCTGTAACACTTGGCGGCAGTTTGATGGGAATTGCGGGAATGCTGATCTTCATTCCGACAGTATCTGTCATCTATACACTTTTCAGAGAGTGGGTATATGCCCGTCTTGAGAAAAAACAGCTTGTTTTATGACGAAATGATTCGTGATGTGTAGAAAGATGTATTATTGTCCGGATAAACTTGGTAACAAATTTGTAAAAGGACTGTAAATCAGTGTAAGGTCTCTGTAATTGTAATTAATTCGATATTTCTGTATTATAGTGATATCTGGTTAAAAATGGAAGGAGATCTTAAGATGGACATCTTAAAAGGTAAACGTTATGATATTATGAATGTGCTTTGGGAAGAGGGAAGACCATTGTCTGCTTTTGAGATCAATGACATTGCACCGGAACTGAAAATGCCGACAGTAAGAAGATGCCTGGAGCTTCTTTTGAAAGAGAACCTGATCCAGGTTGCGGGAACTTCAATGAACGGCAAGGTGTATGCAAGAAATTATACCCCTCTTCTTTCAAGAGAGGATTATTTAAAGGGAAATGCCAAAAGCAGAAAGATTAATCCGGTGGAAATGATGAATGCGCTTCTGGAATCTGATGGGATTACAGTGGAAGAGCTGGAAAAACTTCAGGAGCTTATCGATAAGAAACGTGCGGAACTGGAAAGCAGATAATCATAAACATAGCAGATAAAAACGGACATGGCCATCTGGCTGTGTCTTTTTTGTGCCATTTTTTACAGAATTGCAATACTGTATCAGGTAATAAAAACAGCCAGATGAATAAAGTGTCCATCTGGCTGAATCTGTTATCAATTAATTATTTCTTGTTCTGCTCAACTTCTTTTAACATCATAGCGCGAACTTTCAGTGGAAGTCCGAACAGTGTGATGAATCCATCTGCATCGTGGTGGTCATAGAGGTCACCTGTTGTGAAAGATGCGAGAGATTCATTGTACAGGCTGTATGGAGAAGTTGTACCGGCTTTGATGATGTTGCCTTTGTACAGTTTGAATTTAACTTCACCTGTTACATATTTCTGTGTGGACTCAACGAATGCCTGAATTGCTTCACGAAGCGGTGTGTACCATTTTCCTTCGTATACAACCTGAGCAAACTGGCTGCCGAGTTTCTTCTTGGTTTCCATTGTCTCGCGGTCGAGTGTCAGTTCTTCGAGCTGTTCATGAGCTGCCATAAGGATTGTTCCGCCAGGAGTCTCATATACACCACGGGATTTCATACCAACAACACGGTTTTCAACGATGTCAACGATACCGATACCGTTCTCGCCGCCTAATTTGTTGAGCTCTGTGATGATCTCGGAAACTTTCATTTCTTTGCCGTTTAATGTTTTCGGAACACCCTGCTCGAATGTCATGGTAACTTCTGTTTCTTTATCAGGGGCTTTCTCAGGTGTAACACCTAAAACAAGCATATTGTCATAATTTGGAGCCTGGGAAGGATCTTCCAGTTCCAGACCTTCATGGCTGATATGCCATAAGTTTCTGTCACGGCTGTAGCTGTGGCTTGCATCGAATGGAAGGTCGATTCCGTGAGCTTTACAGAATGCAATCTCATCTTCACGTGACTGCATGGTCCATTTGTCTGTCATACGCCATGGAGCGATGATTTTGATGTCAGGAGCAAGAGCTTTGATGCCAAGTTCGAAACGGATCTGGTCATTACCTTTACCTGTAGCACCGTGGCAGATGGCAACTGCGCCTTCTTTACGTGCGATCTCAACTAATTTCTTAGCGATTGCCGGACGGGCCATGGATGTACCAAGGAGATATTTGTGTTCGTATACAGCACCTGCCTGTACACATGGAACGATGAAGTCATCACAGAATTCATCTACGATATCTTCGATATATAATTTGGAAGCACCGGAAAGCTTTGCTCTTTCATCCAGTCCGTCCAGTTCGTTTCCCTGACCGCAGTTTACGCAGCAGCAGACAACATCGTAATCAAATGTTTCTTTTAACCATGGGATTAAGGCTGTGGTATCAAGACCGCCTGAGTATGCTAAAACGACTTTTTCTTTCATGATTGTATTCCTCCTGAAATTGGATTTTATTATTTTCCTGATTTGTAAAAATTTCCTGAGATATCCGTTTGCCGAAAGTAAATGAATAGGTCGGGAGTTCAGCGCATTATTTTTGAATAAATGCGGTAATTTCTGATTGAAATTTTTGAATAAATATTCAATGCGGAACAAGATGATTTCGTATGATTCCGCTTAACAAGTGATAATATACACCTTTTTTTATAAATATGCAATAGAAAAATGCAAAAAAGTTTTATCTGTTTTTGCATAAATATGCAACATAATATAGGAAAAGACAGGGGGAAATTCGTGAAGCAAAATAGAATCCATGTAAAAACATTGAAAAATGACTATTGCATATTATGCAGGTAAGATGTATAATTAGTCCAGCACTCTGATAGAGTAAAGTTTTACTATGAAATGAAGATCGCCGGATGAGGCGAAGATGGAGGAAATTATTATGATTAAAGCAGGAATTATCGGTGCCACAGGATATGCAGGTAACGAGATCGTGAGACTGCTTCTGGGACATAAAGATGTGGAAGTTGCGTGGTATGGTTCAAGAAGTTACATTGACCAGAAATATGCAGATGTTTATCAGAACTTTTTTAAGCTAGTAGATGCGAAATGTATGGATGATAATATGGAAGCATTAGCTGATGAAGTAGATGTGATCTTTACAGCTACGCCTCAGGGACTTTGTGCTTCTTTAATTAATGAAGGAATTCTTTCCAAGGCGAAAGTTATTGACCTGAGTGCGGATTTCCGTATTAAAGATGTGAAGAAATATGAGAAATGGTACGGAATTGAGCATAAGGCTCCGCAGTTTATTGATGAGGCGGTTTATGGTTTATGTGAGATCAACCGTGAGGAGATTAAGAAAGCCAGACTGATTGCGAATCCGGGATGTTACCCCACATGTTCTACACTTTCTATTTATCCGCTGATCAAAGAGGGGCTGATCGATCCGTCTACGATTATCATTGATGCGAAGTCCGGTACTTCAGGAGCAGGACGTGGAGCGAAGGTTGCCAATCTGTTCTGTGAAGTAAACGAGAATATTAAGGCTTATGGTGTTGCAACTCACAGACATACACCTGAGATTGAGGATCAGCTTGGTTATGCGTGTGGCAAAGAGGTGTTGATTAATTTTACACCTCATCTGATTCCTATGAATCGTGGTATTCTGGTGACTGCTTATGCTTCTCTGACTAAGGATGTTTCTTATGAAGAGGTGAAGGCAGTTTATGATAAGTATTATGAGAATGAGACTTTCGTTCGTGTGCTTGATAAGGATGTTTGTCCGCAGACTAAGTGTGTGGAAGGAAGTAATTATGTGGATGTGAACTTTAAGATCGATCCGAGAACTCATAGAGTTATTATGATGGGGGCTATGGATAATCTGGTGAAAGGTGCTGCGGGACAGGCTGTGCAGAATATGAATCTGATGTTTGGATTTAAGGAGGCTGAGGGACTGCTGCAGGTGCCGATGTGTCCGTGATAGATTAATGGAAAGGGACGCTCCGGAAATTATTTGGTTTTGAACGCGGTTTCGGGGCTTACTAACTCTAAGTGCTCGTGAATTTGCTAAAGGCATGAGGCGGCTTGTCAAACTCGCTCAGACAGTGATGCAGCCGCCTCATAACGCAAATTCCCGAGCACTAAGAGTTACTACAGCCCCTGCAAATGCGTTCAAAACCAAATAATTTCCGGAGCTGACTTTTCAGGACGGAAGAGATGTGGATGTCTGACGGACGTGACTGCGCAGGGGAGTTGCGGCAGTCGCTGAGAGTGGAGGATGTGGACGGGAAACAAGATAGTTTGTCTTATTATATAGAAAGGATTTAGGTTTTATGAAGATTATAGATGGCGGCGTTACGGCGGCTAAGGGATTTAAGGCAGCGGCGGCTGCGGCTGAGATTAAGTATAAGGGCAGAACGGATATGGCTATGGTTTACAGTGAGGTGCCATGTGTGGCTGCGGGGACTTTTACTACCAATGTGGTGAAGGCTGCGCCTGTTAAATGGGATCAGGATATTGTTTATAATCATCCGTCTGCACAGGTGGTGATCTGTAACAGTGGTATTGCCAATGCATGTACTGGTGCAGAAGGGTATGGTTATTGTAAGGAGACTGCAGATGCGGCTGCTGAGATTCTTGGGGTGGCTGCTGACAGTGTGCTGGTTGCTTCTACAGGTGTGATTGGTATGCAGGTTCCCATTGACCGTATTAAGAATGGTGTGAAGATGATGGCGCCGAAGCTGGATGGTTCTCTGGAGGCTGGTACTGAGGCGGCGAAGGCGATCATGACTACTGATACCAAAAAGAAAGAGGTTGCTGTTCAGATTGAGATTGGCGGTAAGACGGTTACTGTTGGTGGTATGTGTAAGGGTTCCGGTATGATCCATCCGAATATGTGTACAATGCTTGGGTTTGTTACTACTGATGCGAAGATTTCCAAGAAGATGCTGCAGGAAGCGTTAAGTGAGGATGTTAAGGATACTTACAATATGGTTTCTGTTGATGGAGATACTTCTACCAATGATACAGTTCTTCTTCTGGCCAATGGTCTGGCTGAGAATCCGGAGATCACAGAGAAGGGTGAGGATTACGAAACCTTCAAGGCTGCGCTGAATTATATCAATACTACTCTGGCGAAGAAGATCGCAGGTGACGGAGAGGGTGCGACTGCACTGTTTGAGGTGAAGATCATTGGTGCAGAGTCTAAGGAGCAGGCAGTTACATTGAGCAAGTCTGTTGTTACTTCTTCTCTGACAAAGGCTGCTATCTACGGACATGATGCAAACTGGGGAAGAATCCTGTGTGCTATGGGATATTCCGGTGCGAAGTTTGATCCTGAGAAGGTGGATCTGTTCTTTGAGAGTAAGGCTGGTAAGATCCAGATTATTGAGAATGGTGTGGCTGTGGATTACAGTGAAGAAGAGGCAACGAAGATTCTTTCTGAGGAAGCTGTCACAGCAATCGCTGATGTGAAGATGGGTGATGCCACAGCAACTGCATGGGGCTGTGACCTGACTTATGATTATATAAAAATCAATGCAGATTACCGTTCATAACAAAATTCTGTGAATAAGGGTGATTTTAACCGAATCAGGTAAGTCTCCTGCTTTAATTGCGAAAAGCAATAAGCAGGGATGGAGACCAGACATTGACTGGAAAAAAGGAGAGAATAATGGTTAATCAGAAATATTTGGACAAGGCGGAGGTGCTGATCGAGGCACTTCCTTATATTCAGAGATTTAATCGTAAAATCGTAGTTGTAAAGTACGGCGGAAGTGCCATGCTGGATGATGAACTGAAGAAGAACGTGATTAAGGATGTTGTTCTTCTGAAACTGGTTGGTTTCAAACCGATCATCGTTCATGGCGGTGGTAAGGAAATCAGCCGCTGGGTTGGCAAGGTTGGTATGGAGCCGAAATTTATTAACGGTCTTCGTGTTACAGATAAAGATACTATGGAGATTGCAGAGATGGTTCTTGCGAAGGTGAATAAGGAACTGGTTGCCATGGTGGAATCTCTTGGTGTAAATGCTGTTGGTATCAGTGGTAAAGACGGTGGTCTGCTGAAATGCCGCAAGAAACAGACAGAGGGTGGAGACATCGGATTTGTTGGTGAAGTTACAAAGGTTGAGCCGAAGATTCTGGAGGATCTTCTGGAGAAAGATTTCCTGCCGATCATTTTCCCGGTAGGTTATGACGATGAGTTCGCTACTTATAATATTAATGCGGATGATGCTGCATGTGCCATTGCAGAGGCTGTTCATGCTGAGAAGCTTGCATTCCTTTCTGATATTGAAGGCGTTTATAAAGACAAGGATGATTCGTCCAGCCTGATCTCTGAACTTCATGTAGATGAAGCACAGAAACTGATCGATGACGGTTATGTAGGCGGAGGTATGATTCCGAAGCTGAAAAACTGTATTGATGCCATTGAAGAAGGCGTTAACAGAGTCCATATCCTTGACGGAAGAATTCCTCACAGCTTACTGCTGGAGATCTTTACAAACAAAGGTATTGGTACTGCGATTCTGAGAGAAGACGGGGAGAAATATTACAATGAACATGAATGAACAGATGAAGGAATCCGAAGAGAGTATCCTTCACACTTATAATCGTTTTCCTGTTGTTTTTGAAAAGGGACAGGGATGTTATTTATATGATTCCGAGGGAAAGGAATATCTGGATTTTGCAGCAGGTATTGCTGTAAATTCTCTGGGATATCACTATCCGGGATATGATGAAGCATTAAAAGATCAGATTGATAAGCTGATGCATATTTCCAACTTATATTACAATGAGCCGATCATCGAAGCAGGTGCGAAGCTGGTAAAGGCAAGTAAAATGAGCAAGGCATTCTTTACCAACAGTGGTACAGAAGCAATCGAAGGTGCTTTAAAAGCAGCTAAGAAATATGCATATGTACGTGACGGACATGCAGATCATGAGATCATTGCCATGAACCATTCCTTCCATGGAAGAAGTATCGGAGCACTTTCCGTAACAGGAACTGCTCATTACAGAGAGCCCTTTGAGCCTCTGATGGGTGGTGTGAAGTTTGCGGATTTTAATGACCTTGAGAGCGTAAAGGCTCAGATCACAGATAAGACCTGCGCGATCATCACTGAGGTTGTTCAGGGTGAGGGTGGTATTTATCCGGCGAAGAAAGAATTTCTGGAAGGTCTGCGTCAGATCTGTGATGAGAAAGATATTATGCTGATCTTCGATGAGATTCAGTGCGGTATGGGAAGAACCGGACATTATTTTGCATGGCAGGCATACGGTGTACAGCCGGATATTATGACAAGTGCCAAGGCTCTTGGATGTGGTGTGCCGGTAGGTGCGTTTGTATTGAATGAGAAAGCTGCCAAAGCTTCTCTGGAGCCAGGTGATCATGGTACAACTTATGGTGGAAACCCGTTTGTATGTGCTGCAGTCAGCAAAGTATTTGACATTTATGAGAATGATAAGATCATTGAACATGTACAGGAAATGACTCCATATCTGGAACAGAAACTGGATGAAATTGTTGCAAAACATGAATGCGCTGCAACAAGACGAGGCATGGGCTTCATGCAGGGAATCGTGATCCAGGGCCGCCCGGTTGGTGAAGTTGTAAAGGCTGCGCTGGCAAAAGGACTGCTGGTGATCTCTGCAGGCAGTGATGTACTCAGAATCGTACCTCCGCTTGTGATCACAAAAGAACACATCGACAAGATGGCTGCAATTCTGGATGAGTGTATGGAATAATTTTAGATACTTCAAGAGATATTTGAATATTTTTGCAAAATGCTCCGGGTATAATCAATAACTGATTATATCCGGAGCATTATTTTTGCAGAGAAAATACCATCTTTATAGGTAAAGTCACAGGCACCGCCGTTTTTGTCGATAATGTGGCGGACAGATTCGATTCCTATGCCGTTTCCAGAGCGTTTGGAGGATTGGAAAATATTATTTTTTTGCTGTATTTTGCCATCGAAGGTGTTCTCCACATGGATCAGAAGCAGATGATTATGGTGGGGATAAACTTCCACATTAATCTTTCTGCGGGCGGGTACTGTTTTCACACTTGCCTGGATGGCATTTTCCAGCAGATTGGAGAACACAAGGCACAGATTGATCTCATCTATGGAAAGATCAGCAGGCAGGGAAACCAGTGCATGAAAAGGAATGTTTTCTCTTTCTGCAATGGTGGAATAATATCCGAAAACACTGTCAACAGCCTGATTTTCACAGAAATGCAGGTTATAGTCAGAGATTTTGCCGGTTGCAGCAGAGAGATATTCTTTAATTTTTTCTATGTCACCCTGTTCTGCCAGAGCGGACAGACGGACAAAATGATGGCGGATATCGTGACGTGCCTGCCTTGCTTCTTCAATGGCCATGCAGAGATTCTCGTATCTTTCCTGTTGAAGGGAAAGAAAATGGTTCTCCTGCTGAAGTCTGGCATTTCTGTTCAGGCTGACTGCCATCATAAGAAACAGGACATAAAACAGAAGCAGGATTATGAGCAGTACAAGACTGAAAACAATATAACACTGCAGGACTCGCCCAGTATATAAAGTACTGCGGTATTTAGGAATCATAAAAAGATTCACTCCTATGAAGATTACCGGAAGGATCCAGAATACATACCAGGTTTGAGCAAAGTTTTCGTCTGCGACCATTGTCTGTACACCGTGGAGGGCAGGATACCAGGCTGCCAGAACAAACAGCAGACAGATGACGTTATAGAAAATTCCGGCACCAGTGTGCAGCCACAGTTCGTTTTCTGTAATATGTAGGTCAGCAGTCATAAGGGCATTGACTGCCCGGGACAGACTTTTGACACATGTAAAAACTGCGAAGACTGCCAGAAAAATACTGACGGATTTCCAGACAGAGATTTTTAATGTTTTATGGTAAATGAGCATAATGACAGGCAGCAGAGGAAACAGGAACCATCTGGTCGGAATTTGCAGGGCACAGCAAACTGCCCCTCCCAAAATACAGGTTCCCAGAAAAAGGGGAAGAAGCCATGCTGTCAGCTTAAGCGGTGTCTGCCTCAGATAGTTCTTTACAGGCAGATATGCCAGCAGTATACCGGGAATGATTACGAAAAGTTCAAGTACAGGGCGAAGTATGTCAGTCATTTCAGGACCTCCTTTGGAACAGAAATTCCATAAATGTCTGTCTGGCGTTTTTCAGCAGCTTCCGGCTGACAGAGACATTGCTTCCGTTATCAAGGCGAAAGCCTGTTCCGTCAAAATCAACGGCATGCTCCAGATTGATCACAACGCCCCGGTTACACTGATAGAAACGTGAGTCCATTTTCAGGGAGGTTATGAAGGAATCAAAGGACTGGCGGGTGACCAGTTCCCTTTCACCGGAAGTGTGAATGTGGATCATATGGGAAAAATGTTCTGCGTAGATTATTTTCCGGAAGGGAATCTGAATATTACTGCCGTTTACCTTTACATCTATGTATTTCCCGGAATCCGGGATGCGGGAAAGGATTTCATCTGCCAGTACGGAAATATCATTTTCACTGTAGGGCTTTACAAGATAGTGGAGAGCCCTGACCTGAAATCCCTCTAATGCATGGTCAGTGGAAGTTGTTGTAAAGACTAGCAGACAGTCAGTATCTGACCTGCGAAGTTCTTTTGCTGTATCAATCCCGTTAGAACCATTCATATAAATATCCAGAAACACTACCGTGAAAGGACATTCCTTCGCTGCAGTGAGGAAAGTTTCTCCATTTTCATATTCAAATATATCTACGTGGACATTGCGCCTGGAAAATTGAGATTCCAGTCTGTTGCGAAGCAGTGTCCGTTCTTCTGAAATATCATCAACAATTGCAATTCTCATAGTAAATCTTCCTTTATTTATAAAATGATGTTAGGGTCAAAAGGCATTTTGCCCCTAACTTGATATCTACGAATTGCTTCGCTGCAAAGCAGCTCCCGCAATTCTCAAACATTCGAAATCCGCTGATTTACTACGTAAATCGCTGCTTTCTCATGTTTGGCGGGTCCCAAGTTCAAAAGTCTTATCGTGCAAGCACGAACGACTTTTTGAACTTTTGACCCTGATATCATAAAATTCTGCTATAAGTATATCACAAAACAATACCATGGATTTGCAATTCGTGTCATTTTCTGTCGTTTCGTGACAGAATTATTGAAAAAATTTTTGACTTTTTTATAATGAGGATAACAAATGGGAGTACATCAAATGGAAGAGGAGGGATGTCGTGTATTGTATTGCCATATTGACTGATCAGGAACAGGAAGGACAGAACTGTGCGGAATACATCAGAAATTACTGTACAGAAAAGAAAGTTTTTCCATTGATTGAAATCTATCAGAATCAGGAACAGTTTTTTGGGCGGATACGAAAAACAGTACCGGCAGTGGTGTTTCTTGCATTGCCAGGTGTGTCCGGGCTGAATGCGGCAGAACATCTCCGTTCCCTGTATCCGAAATGTGGGATTATCTGGTGCAGTGATCTTGATTTTTCGCTTCATGCGTTCAGGATGCGGATAGAATATTTTTTTATGAAACCTGTGGAAGAGCAGAAAATAAAAGAAGGACTCTCCATCTGGTTTGAACGCAGAAATGTAATATGACAAAAACACTCAGGAGGAAAACAATTATGAAGAAAAGAGCTTTAATTCTTGCAATAATCGCTTTTATAGCAGCTACAACATCTGAACCGTCAATAAATATGGTACGTGCAGAGGAAACACCGGCAGAAGAAACACAGACAGAAGAAAATGCAGGTCAGACATCAGAACTGCCTATAAAGACACTTACACCGAAGGTTATCGACGAGAATCCTTATATGGCAGCAAGTGATTCCAATATTCATCATGACTGCTATAATACAGATTCAACAGATGAGGTATTGCCTGTTGATATTTATTCTGAGATCAATGTTTCTTATGAAAAAGTTAATCCCAATGCTTCCCCGGCAGTCTTTTTTGATTCCTATGGACATTCTGTGGTTCCGCTTCTGGGTGGCCTGGCGATCCGTGATATTAATGCAGATGAGGCACAGACCTTGGGCTATTTTTCACCAAAACAGCATGACAATGGAAGCTATCTGATACAGAGTTCATATTCTTTTGTAGATGAGAGCAATCGCATTGTGTGTCCGACGAACGATAATCGGGTACTTATGCTTAAGGCTACAGATGAGGAGGGAAATGTACTTCCGGAATTTGAGAAGGTTCTGGATATTGACATTAAAGCGGCAGCAGAGGCAGCGCTTGGAAAAACACTGGATCAGAATCTGTTATCTGTAGTTTTTGATTATGAGGGAAATCTCTGGTTTGCAACAGGAGGCTTCCGTATTTATCCCGACAGAAAACAGCAGGGAACCTTTGGCTATGTTTCACGTGCAGCTATCGATAAGATCTTGAATGGAGAAGATGTGGATCTGTCAGATGCAGTGTTTGTATATGAACTGGAACCGGGAGAGGGTGCAGAGAATGGTATTGCGGCATCTAAGGAGGGTGCGGTCATTCTGACAAATCAGAAGTGTTATCTGCTTCAGGCGGATAATGGTGTGAAAAAAGTCTGGGAAACTTCCTATAAAAGTGTGGGTGCCAAGGAAAGCAAAGAAGGCGATGAGACGACAGGTGGCGGTCTTGCATGGGGAGGTGGATGTTCCCCGTCTCTGACCAAAGATCTGGTTATGTTTACAGATAATCAGGATCCGGTAAATCTTATTGCGGTGGATATGAAAACAGGAGAACAGGTTGCGAGTATGCCTGTTATAGATGAGCTTCCGGAAGGTACACAGGTGTCTGTGGAAAATTCTGCAATTGTATATGATGATGGAGAGGGAACAGTAAGCACGATCGTATGTAACTGGTTTGGTGCAGGAAGTGCAAAGCTTGGAGAAGCAGATAATGATTCCTCAATACAAAGCTATGAGAATATTTATGATGTGGGCTGGCTGAGACAGGGCAATAAAATGATCGCGCCGGGTATAGAACGTGTGGATACAGTTAAGACGGAGGACGGATATGAGATGAAGAGTATCTGGTGCAGAAGTGATCTGTCTGACACTTCCATGATGAAGCTGTCCACTGCAACAGGATATATTTACGGATATGTTCAGGATATGGAAACCGGTATGTGGCAGTATATCATGCTTGATTTTGAGACAGGCGAGACTGCATTTACCATGGATATTTCTGACAAACCGGGATACAACAACATGGCTATCGGTATGTATGCGGGAAACAGCGGAAATGCGCTCTATTGTCCGACCGGTTATCTGGAACTTCTGAGACTTCAGGACAGGTTTGTATATCTGCCGGAAATGCCTTACCGCAAGGTGGATCTGGATCAGGCAATGCGCAATGTGTTAAGCCAGGAGAAATTTGCAGCAGACGGTGGCCAGGGAGATGTGGAAGGATGGCTGAATACGATCACGGTTGAGAATGTACATCCGAATACGACCGTTGCAATACGTATGAAAGGAATCTCAGGGGAAACAGGTTCTTTGAAGCTGTATGCATATGGTACAGATGGTACCTTGAAGGAAGTTCCGGAAGAGAAATGGCATATCCAGACAGAAGATGGTGAAACACCGGATACATTATCCGAAGACGTACTGTATGAGGTACATATGACTGTGGAAGATAGTGGAGATTTTGATCTCAGTGAAACGGAAAAAGAAATTAAGATATCCGCTGTTCTGGGAATCTGAAGGAAAACTGGTAAACAACCACCGGTTAAAACGGTGGTTGTCTACAGTCTGGACGGCGGGCGATAAGACCGCCGTTTTCTGCTGTTTGCATTTATAGCTGATTGACTGATAAAAGATAATTGCGAGAGATGAAATGATTTTTGAGCTGTTTGGAGAAATTAAAACCATTTTGCAGCGTATTGCTGTAATTGTTCCTGGACATCCCGGTAGCTGTATTTGCTGACCGGGATTATTTCATGATTATTCAGTGTGATTTCAAAACGTCGGATTGAACGGACAGCATACAGAGAAACAATGTAGCATCTGTGACATTGTACAAAGATATCTTTCGGCAGAATTTCACGGACTGCAGAAAGGGACTTATATATCTTCGTGACAGTACCATCCTGAAGGTGAATCTGCAGTTCTTTATTGATTATTTCAATATAGGTAATATCCCTGATATGAAAAGATACAGTTCTGGACGGAGTGTCGATTATAATGGATTTCGGGATCAGATGTCGGATTGCACGGGTTAGTGCTTCTGCAAGTTTTTGACGGCTGACCGGCTTAAGGATATAACCTACAGGTTCAGCAGAATATGCATCGAATACAAATTCCTTACTGCTGGAAATGAAGATAACGGGAATTTGGTTTTCAGTGTCACGGAGACATTCTGCAAAGTTGATCCCATTGTTTTCACCCAGCATAATATCAAGAATCAGAATGTCACAGCTTTTGGGAGTATTCTGCAATGTATTTTTTAATTCTGAAATAGAAGTATATTTTCGAATCTCGCAGGATTCTCCCATGGACGCTAAAATATCGATGATCATTTCTGATATCTGTGTTAAAAAAATCGGTTCATCATCACAGATGACAATATGGTACATAGTGAAAGCCTCCTATTAATCGTTATTTTCGTCAAGACAAAGCGTTGTTGTTACAGCAAAAAAGCCACCACGTACCTGTACGTTCAGTATACCATTGTATTTTTCGGCGATTCCATTGATGATCTTAAGACCGTAACCGTGTTTGTCACTGTTCTTTTTACTGGATTTATATTTTCCATTCGTGATTCTCAGGTTATCCTCATTGCAGGAGTTTTCACATTTAATAAACAGAAAATTTCCCTTTGAATGGAGATTCAGCCGGATGATCCGTTGTTCTTCAGAAACCTTCTGACACCCTTCTACTGCATTTTCCAATATATTTGTCAACATTCGGCACAGATCAATATCTTCCATGTTGAGACTTCTGCCAATGACAATACTGTACTCCACTATGGCTTTATAACGGCTGGCACGTTCTGCAAATTCTGAAAGGATGGAATTGACCAGAGCATTGGCTGTGTAGGTGACAAAAGGAAGCTCTTCGGCTTCTTCAGTAAATTTCTGTGTATACTGTCTGGCACCTGCATAGTCCTCCTGATTAAGATAAGAGGACAGGGCATTCATATGATGCCGGATTTCATGGTGTATTTCCAGGATATGTTCATTGTTTTCTGCCTGATTACGATAGCTTTCCAGCATGCGCTCGGAAATCCGCTGTTCTTCCTGTTTGCTGCGGATGTATCCCATGACACTGAAGAATACGGCATACACCATGAAAGCAAATACTGCAAACAGTACAAACATAACATGGACAACTATATTATTGGAAAGATTTATTATGCTTGAGAACTGTGCAATGCTGGCAATCAGAATAAACAAAGCAGGGAGGGAGCAGAGAATCTTCCAGATACGTGATTCCAGATCTGCATTGATCATAGTACGGATTCGCTCCATCAGCATGAGAAATGGTTTCGCAAGAACCAGATTTATGATAAGTGTGAGAGCCAGTGCAAAGGGCGGATACATAAAATAATCGGATGGGAACCGGAAAGTACGGTGCAAAAAGGTAACGGTGCTTGTAACAAAGAATCCGTAGCTCATTACAACAAAAAATACAAATAGTTTTTCTGCTATTTTTGCCTGGATGATAAAACAATACAACACTCCGAACAGTAGCAGGGCAATATAAAAAATAACATTCCAGATCAGCTCTCTGCAATCACCGCCGATGTTGAATTGTGCGATAAGAGAAAACGGAATGACCATTACAATAAAAATGGACAGTGCCATGAGCATTGTCTTTTTTGTGCTTAGGCGGAAACGATCCCAGAATGGATACAAACAGAAAAATGCATAAGGAAAAATCTGAAGAGAAAATCCGCAGAAATAACGCAATGCTATCATAAAACCCTCCTGTCATAAAGATAGATAATGGCCAGGTTACTTATTAAAAATAAGTATACCATTGGCAGAGGGCAAAATCAAATCATATGAAGGTCTTTTCACACCATATTTTGACTATTCACGCAAAAATATAGACAGAGAAGTCAAATTCAAATAACATAAATAATATAGATTCAGAAAACTGTCAAAATGAGGAGAGATTTTGATACGGTATATATGCCCGAAAGTTTGCTTTACTGGCATCGTAAAGGAAAAAATATAAGAAAAGGAGACTAAAAAATGAAGAAAAGAATGATTATTGTGACGGCACTGATTATGGGAACTCTGGGAGCAGGATGTGTGAGTGTTCAGGCATCGGATACGTTATCTGAACTGACAAAAGACAATGCACTGGAACAGATGATGAAAGCAGGAGAAACAGACAGTCTTGTAAGCAATCATAAAAGCTATGAAGCTACCTGTGAATATATACTGCAGAATACAAAGGTATATGACTATGAAGATTCTGAAGTGATGTATGTAGATATGTATGGTACTACCCAGATGCTTTATAAAAATGGCGAATTAAAATACGGAAAAGAAGGAGACGAGTACCTCTCCTGTCTGTATATTGATGAAGCAGATGGAAATGCAGATGATCTTATAAGCTTTTACACAGATGAAACCATAGAGGAAGAAGTGACGGATATGAAGGAAGATGGTGATACGATCATTATACAGACAAAGGTACCTGAAGAACTTACTCAGAGCGCATTGAATTCTCAGGGAGATGGAGAATCCTACACAGAGGGAGACTGGATTTCTATGGAATATGTGGTTGCTTCGGATGATTACAGACCATTGAAACATACTCAGATTCTGAATCATAAGGACGGCACTTCAGAAGAAGCTTCGAAGATGGAATTCTCCTACGGCGTGGACAGATCTGAGGATGTAGCAGATCTCTGCGAAAAGTACGAGGAAGCAGAAAAAGCAGAAGGTGATGTACGTAATGTAACAGTTACTGCAGCTCCTGGCACAGAGCTGGAAAAGGATTATGCAATCACTGTTCCTGCAGATAATCACGTATGGATCATGCTTCATGATGATAGTTCTTATTACGTTTTGTATACAGATAAGGAATGTAAAGAATTGCATGAGCCAGAGGAAAATGTGAAAGGAGACACACATCTTTATGCAGAGATTAGGTCTTATGAGGATTATGAAGAGACAGAGGATGAAGTATGAGGAGTTTGAGAGTATTTATCCGGTAACAATATATCACAAAACAATACCATGGATTTACAATTCGTGTCATTTTCTGTCGTTTCGTGACAGAATTATTGAAAAAATTTATGACTTTTTTATAATGAGGATAACAAATGGGAGTACAGCAAATGGAAGAGCAGAAAATAAAAGAAGGTCTTTCCATCTGGCTTGAATGTAAAAAAATAAGATGAGAACGACATTCAGGAGGAAAGCAACATGAAGACAATCATAAAGTATGAACTGGTCATAAATGAAGCACTTAGATCCGCACTCAATTACAATACACCTGACGAGCAGATTAATGAATTTATCCGCTTTTTCGGCAGACATATCGGTTCTGACAGAATATATATTTTCGAAGATTGTAAAGAAAGACATTGCACAGACAATACGTATGAATGGTGTGCACAGGGAGTAATTCCTGAGATAGACAGATTGCAGAATGTCGATATGGACGTAATAAAGTGGTGGTATTATACGTTTTCCAAAGGCGAAAGTATCATTATCACTGATATAGAAGATATCAAAGAAGAACATCGCGCATCGTATGATATGTTAAAAGCGCAGAATGTGAGAAATGTGGTGGTATGTCCTTTGCGTTATAAAGATGAGATAAGTGGTTTTTTCGGTGTGGATAATCCTCCAAAGAGTGATTACAGGGGACTTACTACTTTTCTGGATATGATAGGAACGCTTCTTATCTCATTTCTGAAATTGCGTAATTCGTTTATAAAGTCAAATAAAGAGGCAAAGCTCAGCAGTTATTCGTCGCTTTCCAAAATCTATGCATCTATGTATTTGGTTGATGTGCAGACAAAAAGATATCATATTATAAAAATGACAGATCAGATTGCGGAATATTTGGGAAAAGATTTTAAAATGGGAGAATATGAAATCAGAGATGATTTTTGCGGACATATCAAGAATATCGCTGAGAAAATGTGTACGGAATCACAACTTCAGGAATCACTGGAGTTTGTAGATATCAGTACGCTGGAAGAACGGCTTCTTGGAGAAAACAGCATAACACATGAATTTACAGATAAAATATCAGGCTGGAACCGAAGCAGATTTATTCCTGTAGACTACGATGAAGATGGAAAACTTCTGCATGTACTTTTCTGTATTGAGTGTATAGAAGAAGAAAAAAAGCGTGAGAACAGGCTGATTTATCTGGCGCAGACAGATCTTATGACAGGATTATGTAATCGTGGAAGCGGAGAAAAAAAGATTACTGAATTTTTAAAGGAAAAAACAGGAGGATTGCTTTGCCTGATCGACTGTGACAAATTTAAATCCATCAATGACAATTACGGACACTCTGTAGGAGATAAGGTGATCATAGCCATTGCGGAGAAACTACAGAAAACATGTCGTGACAGCGATGTGGTTTTGCGCCTCGGAGGTGATGAGTTCGCCATGTTTATACCGGGAATGCTGGAACAAAGGGTAGCAGAGAAATTTTTTGAGAGATTTTTTGAAAATATCCGACAGATAGATATCATAGAGATGCAGGGGAAGAACATAGAAATAAGTCTGGGTGCGTGTTTTTATGATGGATATGAAGAGGTTTCTTTTGATCAGTTATACAGAAAGGCTGACAGGGCAATGTATCAGAGCAAAAAGCAGAAGGGCTGCAGTGCTGTAATCTACGGGGAGGAGATGTGAAAAATTTCTGAGAGACTTCGATGTAGAGTTACGTAGCGAGGCGAGACAAAAGGAGGGGTCTATGAAAGAAAAGAAAGTAATTGATTACACCAGAACCTATCGAAGAATTGAGGCAGATAAAAAGAAATGTATTCTGTATATTGTCATACTGCTCCTGCTTGGTTTTCTGCTTATGTGGACTCAGATCGATGATCTGACCAGATGGATTCTTTTTTATAAGCGTACCCCGAAAGAGAACAAGTGTCAATCGCTATAATGTCCATTCGCGCAGAAAAATGTCCACTCGCGCAAATTCTATTGATTTTGGGAAAGCTACTTTCGATGATAATATATAAGAAAATATCTCAAAAGGGAAAGGAAATTTGTCAATGCAGAAAGTTCTGAAAGCAAAAGTCAGCTTGATTTTGAGCATTGTTTTGGTATTGGTCTCTATCTGGTAGACGATTGTAGCGAAATCAAGCCTTCTATAGGTAAAAATGATTCGTGAATAATGTAGGGAGGATGCGATAGAGTGAAACAAAACAAGAGAAGAACGGCTACTGTAGTATATATTTTTATATTTATGTTGACAGTATCCGGCTGTGTCAGAAAAGGAAAAGAACAGGACAAGGTATATCAGGAAACAGGAATGTTCGAGTGGTCAGAGGAAGCTGTTTGTGAACCGGAGGAGGCACTTTACCTTGCAAAAGAGCTTGGAATTACCAAGTGGTATCAGGAGACAAATGGAATGACAGAAGTGGAGGCTACAGGAAAATTTGTAAAAGCCTTACACAATAGGAAGATAGAAGTGTATGCACTCCTTGGCGCTGTAGAATGGGGATATGAAGAGGATGGAGCAACGCTGTTGGCACATCTGGAAAAAATCGTTCAGTATAATGTACAATCTTCAGAAAAAGAGAAGTTTGACGGAGTTATGTTGGATATAGAACCGTATATATCGGATTCCTGGAAAGAGAATCCGGAAGAGTATATGGACAGATATATAAGCTGTATGAAAAAAGGATATAAATTCGCTCAAAAAAATCATCTCCGTACAGCGATTTGTATACCACGGCATTATGACAATCAGGGATTGACGTCAGGGCTTGAAGAACTAATAAAAGAGACTTGTGATGAAGTAGCGGTTATGAATTATAGCTGCGGTAATGAAATCGAGGCAATCAGAACAGAGGCTGCGCTTTCTGAAAAATACGGAAAGGAGTTACATTGCATATTGGAGTTTCAGGAGGTTGGAAAGCATGGTCTTACAGAAAATAAAACTTATCGGAATAAGGGAATCGACAATGCGAAAGAGACTTGGGAGAAACTTCAGAAGGAATATAAAAATATAAATGTGACCAGAGATTATCATTGGAGCAGACCCGTAAGAGAGATGTTGGAGGAAAAGAATGCAGATTAAAAAGGTGTTTCGTCAGGAAAGAAAATTTCTAATAAGCGGGGAACAGTATTATCGTTTTAGCCGTCAGTTTGCTGAACTATTTAAAGAAGATTCTCATAACGGTAAGGATGGATATATGGTACGTTCCCTGTACTTCGATACATTGGGAAACAAAGATTTTGAAGAAAAATTGGCGGGTGTTGAGTGTCGCAGGAAAATGCGTCTGCGGATTTACAGTCCTCAAAGTAGGACAGCACTTTTAGAGATGAAACAAAAACAGGGAAGCAATCAGTTGAAGCGTTCCCTGACTATTTCCAGAGAACATGCTGAAGAATTAATGAAGGGACATTATGAAGTACTTCTTGAATATAGTGATCCTTTCGCAACGGAATGTTATGGTGTTCTTAAGACGAATTGTTATATACCGAAAGTCATTGTTGAATATAAGAGAATGGCGTTTGTTTTCAAAGAAAATGACACAAGGATTACCTTTGACAGCAATATATCAGCGTCAAAATTAACTGGAAGATTTTTGGAAGAATATGCAGGCTGTTTTCCAGTTATACATCCAGGGTGTGTAGTAATGGAGGTGAAATATAACAATTTTCTGTTGGCTTATATAAAAAATATTTTGCAAATCAGTAATAAAAGTGAGACGGCAGTCAGTAAATATGCACTTGCCCGTCAGGCAGTTTTTAGATTTTAAGGAGGAGAGAGTTAAATGAGAAGTTTTTTAAATGAATTAATTCAGCAGGTAGAAGTTTTAAGTATGACAGAAATATTAACACAAATTCTTGTTGCTGCGGCGTTGGGATTTGTGATTTATCTTTCATACTATATGTCACATACAGGTACAATATACAGTCGGAAGTTTAATACAAGCCTCGTTGTACTTGCTGTTCTGACAACAGTAGTTATGACGGCAATCGGTAATAACGTGGCGTTATCACTCGGTATGGTAGGTGCTTTGTCAATTGTCCGTTTTAGGACGGCTATCAAGGATTCGAGAGATACGGTATATATTTTCTGGACAGTAGTAGTTGGTCTTACATGTGGAGTTGGAGATTACATAACAGCGGGAATCGGTAGTGCAATTGTATTTCTGATACTTCTCGTTCTTGGCAGAATTAAGAATGAAAGTCGTATGCTTTTGATTGTTCGGGGAGCAAGAAGTACGGATAAAAGAATTATGTCTGTTGTTAGTGAATATTTTTCACGGAGAATTGATCTGCGAGTTGAAAATACCACCGAACGGACAGTAGAACTGATTTATGAGATTCCGCTGAAAATATTTGAGAAAGCAAGCAACCGCGCAGAGAGTATTGCGGACTGTCTATATGAGATTGAACACGTGGAATATGTGAATGTAGTTGCTCAGGATGATGATATTAGTAACTAATAGTGTTAGTGTGTCATTCTTGAAACAGTCAAAGGAGGAATATTTTGAAAAACAAATATTGGGTACTGATTATAGCAGCACTTACAGTAATCGGTACGTTTTGGACTCAGACAGAACTGGGAGGGAAAAAATACAGAACACATCAACATAAAGAATATCTTTCAGTAGAAGATACAATCCCAGATGTACAGGAAGCCATAAATGCGGAACAAATATCAGAATCTCAGTATAACAGCGAGGCAGTAGACATAGAAAAATTAAAAACGCATTTGCCCGTGGTTAAAATAGAAACCTCTGAAGAAATTCCTGGAGTGCCATATTATGAAGAAGAATATTCACATAGAAAATATACGACTACGTCAGAAGGAGAAAGTGAACTTGCCGCAACGATGCAGATTATTGACAATCTGGATACATATAATACGGTCAATGACAAACCCGCAGTTAGTACAAGAATAAGAATAAGAGTCCGGGGAAATACCTCGAGATGGTTTGATAAAAAATCTTACGCTGTTACGACAGTAGATGGAGATGGTACTGAGCAGGATAGAAGGATAATGGGCATGGAGGCGGCACATGACTGGGTACTCCACGGCCCATTTTTAGATAAAACTCTGATGCGTAATTATATGGCTATGAATTTTTCTGGTGAGCTTATGGATTTTGCACCAGATGTCAGATTTTGTGAGGTGATTCTGAACGGGGCGTATCAGGGAGTTTATGTGATGATGGAAACTATCAGCAGGGGTAAAGGAAGAGTGGATATAGCGCGCCCAAACTTAACGAAAAATGTTACAGGCTACATTGTAGAAATTGATAATGCTACAAGTCTTCCGGTATCTGCACTGAATAATTTTACAAAATATGTATCTGTACTTAGAAAAGATTCATTTTTTGATCTTGTTTATCCGGGAGAAGAGCAGATTACACCTGCAATCAAGGACTACATTGAAAAAGATCTTAGCAAATTTGAAAAAGCGTTATATTCTTATGATTACGATACGCTTGCTTATGGATTTAATAATTATGTCGATATTGAAGAATTTGCTGACTATTTTATTATTGCAGAAGTATTTCTTCAGCATGATACGGGGAATCTGTCTACTTATTTTTATAAAGATGTAAATGGAAAAATCAAGCCATGTGTATGGGATTTTAACAATGATCTCGGCAATATAAGTACGGACAACGAAGATGACTTTCATATACGACAGTTTGTTTCTGTACAGGCACCATGGTTCTGGATGATGATAAAAGATGAGAACTATATCAATTTAATTATTGATAGATATAGGGAATTCCGACAGGGAATATTAAGCAATGAAAATATTTTGCAGTATATACAGGATGTAACAGAATATCAGGGAGAAGCTGTGGACCGGAATTATGCTGTATGGGGATATAGCTTTAATTCCGAGAATCTCGACAGTCGAAACAAGCTTCATCCAGATGAAAGAAATCCGGAAAGCTACGAGGAGGCTGTGGGTCAGATGACGGATGAGCTGATCGGGAGGTTGGAGTGGTTGGATGAGAATATTGAGGTATTAAAACAATACTGTCATGAATCTGCCGTAAAAAAATTTAACCACTGATCAGTTTTAACGGAAAAAGATGAGCCGTTTAAGATTACAGGAGATACATATGAAAAAGTTTATTATAGCATGTACAGCAGTCATTATAGCGGTGACCTGCTGGATGTTTGTTTCTGACAGGATAGGGAGTACCCTTAGTTTTAACATGAATAAAGAGGTTAAAACGTTTACAACAGTTTCAGACAAGGAGATTCTTGTAGATACTGGGAACGGAATGGAACCATTTGAAATACGCGGTGTTGATATGGGAGTGGGAATTCCAGGTCATTTTGCCACGGATTATGCTATTGATAAGGAAACCTATCTGAGATGGTTCCGAATGATTAAGGATATGGGAGCCAACTGTGTGAGGGTGTACACCCTGTTACAGGATGATTTTTATGATGCTGTCTGGGAATTTAATCATGATAATCCCGATCCACTTTATATTATCCATGGAGTATGGATCGATGATTATGTTCTTTACTCACACAGAGATGCTTACAGCAAAGATTTTCTTAATGAGTTTCTGAGGGATTCCAGGATTCTGGTGGATATGATACATGGAAATAAGAGGTTTTCACTAGGAGAAGATCTTGGGAGCGGGAGTTATACAAAAGATATTTCTCCATGGGTGTTGGGATATATCCTAGGTGTGGAGTGGGAAGATACAACAGTTGCTTTTACGGATCATATGCAGGAGGAAAGGGATTCGTATGAGGGGAAATATATGCGCACGACAGAAGAAGCAACGCCTTTTGAAACAATGCTTGCGCAGGTAGGGGATAAAATTATAGAATACGAAACGGAAAAATATTCAAGTCAGCGTCTGATTGCTTTTTCTAACTGGCCAACAACAGATCCGCTTGAGTGGAATCAGACTGTAGAATGGTATTTTAGAAAATTTGAACAGGTGGATGTAGAGCATATAAAAACGACAGATGAGTTTCTATCAGGACAGTTTGCGTCTTACCATATCTATCCGTATTTCCCGGATTATCTCGGATTCATGGATGTTCTGGGAATGAAGATTGAAAGCAGAGAAAAATTTACAGACGAAGACGGGACGTTTAACTCATATAGGGCATATCTAACTGCAATAAACGCACATCATACCATGCCGGTTATTATCTCGGAATATGGAGTTCCTTCATCGAGAGGAAGAGCGCAGTCGGATCGAAATACAGGGCGTTCACAAGGTGGGATGAGCGAGGAGGAACAAGGAAAAGCACTAGTACAGTGCTACAAGGATATCATGGCATCAGGGTGCGCAGGATCTGTAGCGTTTACCTGGCAGGATGAATGGTTCAAGCGAACGTGGAACACTATGGCTTATACGGATTTGACAAAGACGTGTTACTGGAGTGACTATCAGACGAATGAACAGTATTTTGGTATTCTGTCTTTTGATCCGGGTGAAGTAGAGAGTGTCTGCTATGTTGACGGAGATGTTTCGGAATGGGAAGAAACAGATATAGTGATGGAGACGGATACCATGTCGCTTAGTTGCAAGTATGATGAAAAATATGTTTATTTCAGAGTTCACAAGGATGATTTTCACTTTGGAAATGAAACACTTTATGTTCCGATTGATACGACACCAAAATCAGGAAGCACAGCATGCGACGGTATAGTGCCGCTATTTGAACAAGAGGCGGATTTTGTACTGATTATTTCAGGGCGGGAGGATACCAAAATTCTTGTACAGGAAAGATATGAAGCGCTAAGAGCGATGTATTCTCAGAGAGTTTATGGTGAAGACGCATATCTAAATGTCCCTGAAAAAGATACTGGAAAATTTGTTCCGATACATCTGATGCTGCAGGTTGCAAATGATCCAAGTTTTGAAATCACCCCTGAAGGGTTTGAAAGTGCAGAAACTTTTGATACAGGAACACTTACGTATGGAAATGGGAATCCGGATTCGGCGGATTTCAACTCATTATCTGATTTTATTGTAAATGGGGATGAGATTGAGATCAGATTACCATGGTCTTTGTTGAACTTCTATAATCCTTCGGAGATGGTGATCCATGATGATTACTATGAAAATTATGGAATAGAAGGAATAGAAATTTCAGAGATGTATGCCGGTGTAGGGACAGATGCAAATGTGCAGTTTCCTATTAAAATGGGAACGGTTGAATTGAAAGGATGGGGCACAAATCCCACATGGCATGAACGATTAAAACAAGGATATTACGATCTGCAGGAATTGTGGAAGGATAAGGATTAAATCCTAAAGGGTGGTTAATATATGAAAGGGCGATAGTTTTCATGGTATTTCAAGTAAATTTGTTAATTTATTTATATATGACCATATGTATATGTCTTTTATTGTTTAATTTGGTTTATTTCGCCAGAGACTTTTTTAAGAGAAAAAGAGATCCTGAAATGGTAAGAAAGTATATGAACAAACTTTGTGAAATGCTTGAAACATCAGGAGTCGAAAAGATATCCCAAAAAGAAGAAAAATTCTGGACTAGAAAATTGAGCAAAAGCTCTGGACTTATTTTATTCCAACAGGCAGTAGAAGAACTGGAAGCGAAGGGAAAACAGGAAGATATAGAAAAATGGGTCAGAAATAACAGAGATCTGTTCTATAAGCTCAGTAGTGCTTATATGAAAAAAAGAGGCATGGAGAAAGCACTTATGGCATACATCATAGAGCAGCATCATCTGTGTGGTCCGGGAGCCAGAGACCCGTTTGCACTTCAGATGGAATGGCTTGTATCGGATCATTCTATCTACTGCCGCGAAAATGCACTCTATGCCTTGTATGCTGGCGGACAGCCTGAACACGTGATAAAAGCATATCATATTTTGACTAGAATGCGGATAGAACACAGCTCAAAAATGGTAACAGATGGCTTGCTTTCTTTTCAAGGAGACAGGGAATTGCTGGCTGAAGAATTATGGAAAAACTGGACTCATTATTCAACATATTACAAAATATGTTTTGTAAACTTTTTCCGAATGATATCCGGAAACTTTACCGAACGACTACTTATTGTTCTTAAAGATGAAGAAAATGACAGAGAGCTTCGACTGGCAGTAATTCGTTATTTTCGAAAGTATAAGTATGACAAGGTGTGGGAATATCTGTGCTGTCTGGTTGAGGAGTGGCGTGAATCAGATTGGGAATATGCTGCGCTTAGTGCACTGGCCCTTGAATCGTATCCAGGGAAAAGGACTATAGACGCGTTGAAAAAAGGCTGTGAAAGTCGAAACTGGTATATTCGCTATAATAGTGCTCAGTCTCTTGGAAAATTAATTGATCACGAACAAAAAGGAAAGCTCATACAGAACGAAAAAGATATATATGCAAAAGAAATGATGGCATATAAATTTATGGGAACGGAGGAAAGTACAGATGATGGATGCGATTAAACTATTTTTGTTTTTTGTTGACGTTTTTTTTGTTATTTATTTGATTGGTTATAGCACTTTCCTTTTTTTGTCAGTTGTTGTAGGAGCATCGGAACTTTACGAGAAACGAATGGACGAAAAGATGAAAGGAACACTCCGTCATGATTTTTATATTCCCATCAGTATAATTGTTCCTGCACACAACGAAGAAATGACAGTTGTAGATACGGTTTTTTCACTTTTGGAACAGGATTATAAACTTTATGAAATTATCGTTGTAGATGATGGATCAACAGATCGAACAGTAGAATATCTGGTGGATTCTTTCCACATGAAAAGAATAAATAGGCCCATCAGAAAAAGAGTTCACTGCAAGAAGGAGCAGGCAATTTATGAAACAGTCTATAATGGGATTTTCATTACTTTGGTTCAAAAAGAAAATGGAGGTAAGGCAGACAGCCTGAATATGGGAATTAATATATCAAATTATCCCTATTTTATTTGTATGGATGCGGATTCGATGTTGCAACGTAATTCTCTTTATGAAATCGCAAAACCGATACTGGAAGATGATAAAGTAGTAGCCTGTGGCGGGCAGATTGCTGTATCTAATGGTATCCGATTAGTAAAAGGCGAAGTAAGTGACTATAGTATGCCTAAAAAGTTGATCGTAGCAATGCAGGTGCTTGAATATGAGCGTTCGTTTCTTGCTTCCAGAATCTTTATGAACCGCTATAACGGAAACCTGATTATATCAGGGGCATTTGGCATATTTAAAAAAGAAACAGTTCTTCTTGCAGGTGGATATGACGATTCCACAATGGGAGAGGATATGGAACTTGTTGTGAAGCTTCATGTTTTCTGCAGATCAAATCATATTGATTATTCTATACAGTATGCGCCAGACGCAATCTGCTGGAGCCAGGTACCGAGAAATCTCAAAGATTTGATAAAACAAAGGAGACGATGGCATATCGGGCTTTTTGAAAGTCTGACAAAGTATAAAAATGCAGTAGGGAAAAAAGAGTACGGACTTTTAGGGGCGGTTTCGTTTCTATATTTTTGGATTTATGAACTGCTTTCGCCGTATATTGAAGTCTTTGGAATACTGACGATTATCCTTTCATATGTGGTAAATCTGGTTAACGAACCTTTTATGATATTGTTTTTTTTGGTATATGCAGCATTTGGGTGCATTCTTACGCTTATATCATTTTTCAGTCGACTGTATATGAGAAAAATGCGCATATCATGGAAGGATGTGTTGAAAGCTATACTTTTAAGTGGATTTGAACTGATAGGACTGCGATTTATTCTTATGATTGTGAGGATGAACGCGCTGATCGGGTATCGGAAATACAAAGATACATGGGGAACTCTTGAAAGAAAGAAGCTTAATAGAGAATAGTATGATATCGGTGGAGAAGGTTATATGAAAGATGGAAATGAAGGACACGGTATGAACAAGAAATACGAGAAATTTAAACTGGCAGTAGGAACAACTTTTGCGTTTTTTATTTTAGTGGCAGTAATGGGTATTGCTTTCGTTCAGAACCGTTATGCTGATGAAAATATACTTGAAGATGAACTGTTGGAAATTCAAGGAGATGAAAAATTTCATTATGTAGAAACCGGTATAACATATTGGCAGTATAAGGATACGGAAGGAGAACCGTCGATTGATAGCAACGGAAAACGCTGGAACGAAGCTGGATATCTGACAGAAGACTGGAAAGAGGCCAAGGGAAGTTTTGGGAGTTATTATGGAGAACTGAATGATCGTGTGGGAGGAAAATATCCCTCGAATCTGCTGAACTATTATTCTGCTAAAAAGAAGGCTCTGCCAGTATATTATTTTAGAACAGAATTTGAGGTGGACGATGCCAGAGAGATATTTCAGCTTTCAGGAGAAATACAGTTTGATGATTCTGTAATCATATATCTGAATGGAAAAGAAATATACAAAGATAATGAACCGACAGAAGGTTATGACCCAGGAACCGGGTATGGAGCGAAAGAGGGAGTAGAAACATCTTGGAACAGGGGTTTTTCAGTAGAAAATACTACTGCACTAAAAAACGGAACAAACTGCATTGCAGTTGAGGTTCATCAGATACATGAAGACAGCTCTGATGTCTATTTTGACTTTAAGGAGTTTAAAGGAACGCCGGAATGGAATGAAGTGGAAACATTGGATGCCGATGGTCTTATCCTTCAGCCGGGTGATACAAACAACCAGATGCTGGTTAATTGGCTTACGCCTCAAAAAGGAGGTTATAATGTACAATACTGTAGAAAAGTAGATGACTTCTACAATTATACAGAGTTGGAAATGGAACGAGTTGAGATAGAAGGGCAGTATTGTTATAAGGCAAGATTATCGAATCTTCGAGCTGGTGAAACTTACAGCTATCGATTATGTAACAGAAAAAATGGTGCACATTCAGAAGTTTTTAATTTTACGACTGCAAAACAGGGAGAGGGAGTAAAGTTTTTATTTGTCGGAGATCCCCAGATTGGTGCCGGCGAAAGCGTACAGCAGGATGGAGAAGCGTGGAAGAGGACGCTGGAGGTGGGAAAGCACATTCTGCCGAATGCAGAATTTCTGATATCGGCAGGCGACCAAAGTGACAGTTCGAAAACGGATATAGCAATAGAAGAATACTATGAATTTAGAAGTCCGGATGAACTGAAAAATATACCAGTGGCGGTAAACAAAGGGAATCATGACACCGTAAAGGAGATTTATGAAGAGCAGTTTATGCCTCCAGGTGTATGGGATGATGCGAACTACTATTTTGCCCGTGACGGAGTTCTGTTTTTCGCATTGAATTCAAACAGCGGCAGTTACGCAACTCAGATAGAATATTTAAAAAAGGCGATTCAAAATACAAATCCGGAATGGATTATTGTTACTATGCATTATTCAATGTTTAGCGCAGGACCGCATTCAGATGAGGAAAAAATACTGAATCTCCGAAAAGTGTATAACGAGGCATTTTCTGAATTGGACGTAGACCTTGTATTGTCCGGTCATGATCATCTGTATGCGAGAACATACCTAATGAAAGGAATGAAGTCCACCGGAAATGCGTCCGGACTAAAAAAACAGGGGGAAACGCTATATCTGTCCGGAACATCTTCTACTGGAAGCAAGTTTTATGAGAAGGAGAGTGGAAAAAAAGGCTATATTGCCTTTTATGATGGAGAAACAGAAAAAACACCTCTGATTTCTGCTATTACAATACAGGGAAAGACACTTACAATCAAAACTGTGCGTACCACGGATATGAGTGTTTTTGATGAAATTACTATTAGAAAATAATTTTTTGTTCTGGAAGTGAAATGTTATAAATTGGATTGCACCAAATCGCTGCGCAATGGCCTGCCAAGGCTATTGCGCAGATTTTTATCACAGGAAATACAGGAATTGATGCTTTGCACTATACGGTGAGAAATGATTTTTATCATCCGGAGATAGAATGGGCAAAAGGCAGCAGACTGATTGCTGTGACAGCACACAGAAGGGAGAATCTGGGAGAACCCATGCGTGATATGTTCCGGGCTATACGCAGGATCGTGGAGGAATTTACAGATGTGAAGGTTATTTATCCTGTACATTTGAATCCGCAGGTCAGAAAAATCGCAGATGAGGAATTCGGTGGATGTGAGAGAATACATCTGATCGAACCGTTGGATGTGGTAGAATTCCATAATCTGATGAAAGCCAGTTATCTGATCATGACAGACAGTGGCGGAATCCAGGAAGAAGCTCCTGCACTGGGAAAACCTGTACTGGTCATGAGAGATACAACAGAACGTCCGGAAGGTGTGGAAGCCGGAACCTTAAAGCTTGCAGGCACGAAGATGGAGGATATTTACAGAGAATGCAGGAGGCTTCTTACAGAGCCGGAGATTTACAGAAGGATGAGTGAGGCCAGAAATAAAGAATTGCCCCATGACTGAAACAGAGAAAAAAGCTGTTGGCAGATATCTGGACTGGCATACCGGGATTTTGCTGGAAACAGATGGGAAAATGGGAATCTACAGGAAAGAGAGTGGGAAACTTATTTATAAAGAAAAGGCTGATTCCGAAGACGGGTATCTTGGTATGTATCTTTTTCTTATGGGAAAATATCCGCTATATACAGGCGAAGCAGGATGGATATGCATGGAATGTGAGAAACTGTATGGATTATATGAAAGAAAAATAAAAACAGGATTTATACTGTGTGCATGATTTTGCGCAGAACGAATAAACTAATAATAAAGAATAAAAGAGGTACTGCTAAACAGCGGTGCCTCTTTTCGGCATAAGAATGATTATCGGAGTAAGCAGAATGAACATATTATTCAGGAGGGCAGATTTATGTGGGGATTTATAGTGGCATTGATTTCAGGGGCACTGATGAGTATTCAGGGTGTTTTTAACACGGAGGTGACAAAGCAGACCAGTCTCTGGGTATCAACCGGCTGGGTGCAGCTGTCAGCTTTTGCAGTCTGTGTTCTGGCCTGGCTTTTCACAGGACGGGAAAGTGTGGCTGCACTCTGGCAGGTGGACAATAAATATACACTCCTTGGTGGTGTAATCGGAGCGTTTATTACAATTACAGTAATCCAGAGCATGGGAGCACTTGGACCGGCAAAGGCAGCAATGCTGATTGTTATTTCGCAGCTGGCAGTTGCTTATGTAATTGAATTGGCCGGGTTGTTTGGAGTAGACAAAGAGCCATTTGAATGGCGCAAAATTCTTGGATTGCTGATTGCGATTTTCGGAATTGTTATATTTAAGTGGCAAAAATAAGAGTTTACTATTGTAAAATCATTAAGATTTCGTTACAATAAGGGTGGCATTATGGACAGGGGGACTCTTACTCTGAGAAATAAGAGGAGGACCCTTATGATAAAAATAAAAAACAGATGTTGTTATACTGTGACACTGATATTATGTGGAACTTTGTTTCTTACAGGACTGACAGGTTGTAAGAGCAGAGAGGCACAGTTTCTGATTGAAGGACTGCAGGAAGCGAAAGCAGAGGTGGATGCGGAGTCATCAGAAGAGAAAACATCAGGACAGAAGTCGAAGAAAGATACAGATGAGAAGAAAGCTGATACAGAAGACCGACAGAATGATGGTGGCAGTTCTGCAGAGTCCCGGAAAAAACAGGCAGAATCAGATGATTCAGATGCAGGTAATGGGACAGGAAGTGATTCCGGGAAACATACTTCAGATGTTGATATAGATAATGGGTCAGAAGCAGTTTCTGATAAGGAAATGCAGCAGGCGATGATCTATGTTGATGTCTGCGGAGCAGTTGCGAATCCGGGAGTTTTTCAGCTGGCAGCCGGGAGCCGGGTGTTTCAGGCGATTGAGGCGGCGGGAGGATATCTTCCCGAGGCAGCTCTAACCTGTGTAAACCGTGCAGGAGTTCTGACAGACGGACAGCAGCTTTATATTCTCACACAGGAAGAGATGGAGCGGCAGGGGCGGGATCCTGTAGAGATGGCCGGAGCATCAGATGGACAGATGAATGGAAGTGCCGGGACAGGACAGAACACAGGGATGACCGCTCAGGTTCAGCAGGATAACAGGATCAACATAAATACAGCAGATGAAGCTCAGCTTACTACGCTGACGGGGATCGGTGCAACACGTGCGCAGGCGATCATTGCCTACAGAGAAGAGAACGGGCCATTTGCTGCGATAGAGGATATTATGAATGTACAGGGTATCAAAGAAGGTACTTTTGCAAAGATAAAAGATGAGATAGTAGTAGGATAAGGAGAACCGAATGAGCAGGAAAGTTTTGGTAGTAGATGATGAGAAACTGATCGTAAAAGGAATCCGTTTTAGTCTGGAACAGGATGGTATGGAGGTAGACTGCGCTTATGATGGAGAAGAGGCAGTAGAGAAAGCAAAAGATAAAAAATATGATATTATCCTTCTGGATCTGATGCTGCCGAAGATGGACGGGCTGGAAGTATGCCAGCAGATCCGCGAATTTTCCAATGTGCCGATCGTGATGCTGACAGCTAAGGGCGAGGATATGGATAAGATCCTTGGTCTTGAATATGGTGCGGATGATTATATCACCAAACCGTTCAATATCCTGGAAGTTAAGGCACGTATCAAAGCGATCATGCGCCGTGCGGGAAGCGACCACGAGGAGAAAGAAAAGGCAAAGAGCATTCAGGTGGGCGATCTTCGTATGGACTGTGAAGGCAGACGTGTATTTATTGCAGGAAAAGAGATTAATCTGACAGCAAAGGAATTTGATGTACTGGAGCTTCTGGTATTTAATCCGAATAAGGTTTACAGTCGTGAGAACCTGCTGAACATTGTATGGGGATATGAGTATCCGGGTGATGTGCGTACTGTGGATGTACATATCCGCCGTCTCCGTGAGAAGATTGAAACCAATCCAAGTGAACCGAAGTATGTACACACCAAATGGGGCGTTGGATATTATTTCCAGGCTCAATAAAAAGAACGCATGAAACAGGCAGACCACATTTTATGAAACAAAGATCATAAAATGTGGTCTGTTTTTTTGTGCAGATAAAAAGCATTCTGCTATTTTCTGTTTTTTATTTTATCTGTAATTATGATGTATCCATGTACAAGAAGATCAGTCACGATCAGTGCTGCCACTGACAATATCAGGCATTCTTTTACCCCAAATTCGTAAAAAGCAGCAAAACCGGCAAGTGTCCAGTAAACTCCGATATGTACGGCATACATCTTTGAAATCTGTTTTGAGTAATAACACAGTTTATTATATCCGAATTTCCATTTTTCCATCATTGGCATGATACGAAATGCAGCTGCAAACACAAATATGATACTGCAGAAACTTCCGAGTACCTTTGCAAGCCCCGGGATTCTGTATTGTTCGATCATATAATTAAAGAATCCCTCAATGCCCGGATGTAGTACAATGCAGCATATAAACCATACCGCCGCAGTAATCCCACATATGATCCCGCTTTCTTTATAAAAGTTTCCTTTTTCATCTTCAGGGATTCTTCTGAGCACTTTTCCAAAAACATATCCAAGAAATACATAACTCAAATATGGGAAGAAGCAGAAGCTGGTTTCACCTTTTCCACCGAAAGTCATATCCAGGATCCAGTTAAGTGCCGGATCATCAGAAACCAGCAACTTTGTAAATGGTGATATGATTCCGACTATTACAGCACTTATGACATATCCCCTTAAGCTTACATTTAATTTCCTGTAGACCGCAAGCACCAGATAGCACATACCGGCTATAAAGAATATATTTACGAATGTAAGCATGGAATAAAGATTTGCGTCATATAATTCTCTGCTGCCTGCAGCTTCAACTGTAATGGAATTTCTTATATTAAAACTGATTGTCATTACAGCTGCATAGCATAAATTGCTTAATCCCTGATAGAATAACAGCTTTATGCCGTTTTTAACCATATCTTTGGGCTGGGAATGGCGTGTGAAAGCACTTCCGAATCCCATGGTAAACAGATACAGGCAGGCACCTGTCGGCATGAAGAGCGCAAACAGAATCTTATGTACATTTGATTCGGCTGCTGCGACACCACCTATTGTCTGAAATGAATGTATAAATACTATCATGATCAACAGGAAACCCTTTACCAGATCAAGTTCCCTCTGACGTCCTGTATTCACTTCTTTTTCTTTCAAAGAAAACATACTTACCTCCTCCTTTATCCGGATATTTTCAGTGAGAACGGAACACTTATCTTTTGTCACTGATATCATATGGACAGTGTAGCACAGGCAGAATTATAGCACAATCATAATATTCCTGACATTGTACACACACCACGTACATTACTGTTTACTCCGTTCTCAGTAACGTAGCCAAAATTCATTCCAAATTGTCTGCGGCAATGGAATTTTGGCTTGTATGTCTCGGGATAGTGGTGCGTAAACAGTAACAATTATTCAGTTTGATTCAGTTTAGTTTGGTTTACATCTGAGATGGTTTAGTATTGAACAAAGCTGATAAAAATTAGACAAACAAAACAAACATCTATAGAGGAAAATGATAAAAAATTAGAAAATTTCTATAAATGCGCTTGTGAAAATGACGAAAAAGGCATATAATTAACGTTACAATATGTAAAGAGTGCAATAAAAAGAGAAAAAACAGGTATAAGGAGGGTGCGAAATGCTAGATCAGTCATTTTATCAGAAAGCGGATGAGATCATTGCTTTCTATGGTAAAAAGCCGGCATCACTGATTCCGATCATGCAGGATATCCAGGGGGTGTACAGATATCTCCCGGAAGAATTGCTTACATATGTTGCGGAGCAGATCGGTGTGACAGAAGCGAAAGCGTTCAGTGTTGCCACATTTTATGAGAATTTCTCATTTGATGCGAAAGGTAAATATGTGATCAAGGTCTGTGACGGAACAGCCTGTCATGTAAGAAAATCAATACCGGTTCTGGAGGAACTTTATAAGAAACTGGGGCTGTCAAAGACAAAGAAGACGACAGACGATATGATGTTTACTGTGGAAACAGTTTCCTGTCTTGGTGCCTGCGGACTTGCACCGACTATGATGGTCAATGAAGAGGTATATCCGAGAATGACTCCGGAGAAGGCAGATGAGCTGATTGATAAACTGAGAGGGGGCGAACAGGGATGATCCAGAATAAGGAAGTATTGGAGCAGATCAGAGAAGAAGCTGTGAAAGAACTTAATTCTTATGACTGTCGTATTCTTGTCTGTTCAGGTACCGGATGTGTGGCAACCGGTTCTCAGAAAATCTATGAGAAATTCATGGAGATTGCCAAAGATGCTCCGGGAGTTACCATTGAGTTTGGACCTCATGACAAAGATGCACATGTAGGTATAAAGAAAACAGGATGTCAGGGTGTCTGTGAGCTTGGACCACTTGTTCGTATCCAGAAAGGCGACGATGTGATCCAGTATACGAAGGTTCAGATCGAAGACTGCCAGGAGATTTTTGAGAAGAGTGTTCAGGGTAATGAGACTATCGAGAGACTGCTTTATCAGAAAGGCGGTAAAGTAAGCCGCGGACCGGAAGATATTCCGTTTATCGCGAAACAGACCCGTATTGTTTTGAAGAACTGTGGTAAGTTTGATGCAGAATCTCTGAATGAGTACATAGCAAGCGGCGGTTTCCAGGCTCTGGAGAAAGCAATGTTTGAGATGGATCCGGATCTGGTTATTGATCAGGTTGATAAATCCGGTATCCGCGGACGTGGCGGCGGCGGCTTCCCGGCAGGTAAGAAATGGATTCAGGTAGCACGCCAGGCTGATCCTGTTCATTATGTAGTTTGTAACGGTGATGAGGGTGACCCGGGAGCATTCATGGATGGTTCTGTAATGGAAGGTGATCCTTACCGTCTGATCGAAGGTATGATGCTTGCAGCTTACGCAGTAAGAGCACAGCATGGTTATATTTATGTACGTGCGGAGTATCCCCAGTCAGTAGCACGACTGAAACACGCTATCGCAGTTCTGGAAGAAGTGGGACTGTTAGGCGATGATATCCTTGGAACAGGATTCTCCTTCCATATGCATATCAATCGTGGTGCAGGTGCTTTCGTATGTGGTGAAGGTTCTGCCCTGACTGCATCTATCGAAGGAAGCAGAGGTATGCCCCGTGTAAAACCGCCACGTACGGTTGAGCAGGGACTTTGGGCGAAACCTACTGTTCTGAATAACGTAGAAACTTATGCAAATATTCCGGAGATCATTCTCAAAGGTGCAGACTGGTACAGAAGTATCGGTACAGAAGGTTCTCCTGGAACAAAGACCTTCTCACTGACAGGTTCTATTGAGAATACAGGTCTGATCGAGGTCCCGATGGGAACAACCTTAAGAGAAATCATTTTTGATATCGGCGGAGGACTGAAATCCGGTGCTGCGTTTAAGGCTGTTCAGATCGGTGGACCATCCGGTGGATGTCTGACAGAAGAACATTTGGATGTACCTCTTGATTTCGACTCTGTTAAGAAATACGGTGCGATCGTTGGTTCCGGTGGTCTGGTAGTTATGGATGAACATACCTGTATGGTAGAGGTTGCACGTTTCTTTATGGGCTTCACCCAGAGAGAATCCTGCGGTAAATGTGGTCCCTGCCGTATTGGCACTAAGCGTATGCTTGAAATCCTTGAGAGGATCGTAGACGGAAAGGGTGAAGTAGAGGATCTGGATAAACTGGAGCATCTTGGAAACTTCATCAAGGACCGTTCACTCTGCGGACTTGGAAAGAGTGCACCGCTTCCTGTACTTTCCACATTAAGAAACTTCAGAGATGAATATGTAGAGCATATTGTTGATAAAAAGTGCGCGGCTCATGTATGTAAGGCAATGCGTTCTTATGTGATCGATCCTGAGAAATGTAAAGGATGTACCAAGTGTGCGAGAAACTGTCCGGTTGGTGCGATCACAGGCAATAAGAAAGAGCCTCACAGCATTGATACCTCCAAGTGTATTAAGTGCGGAACATGTCTGGAAAATTGTGTATTCGGCGCAATTTCTGTGAATTAAGGAGGGTGAAAAGATGATTCATTTGACAATAGATGGAATTCCTGTAGAAGTGGAAAAAGGTACGACCATTCTGCAGGCTGCCAGACAGATCGGAGTGGAGATTCCTACACTCTGCTATCTGGAAGATGTATTGCCGGATGGTTCCTGTCGTTTGTGCGTGGTAGAAGTAACAAACAATGGAAGAACCAAATTTGATACGGCATGTACACTTCGCTGCTCAGAGGGGGATGAAGTACAGACAATGTCAGAGAAGGTAGTTGCATATCGTAAAGATACCCTTGACCTCCTTCTTTCCGATCATCGTGTACACTGCTTCTCCTGTGAGGCAAACGGTGACTGTAAATTACAGGACTACTGTTTTGAATATGGTGTGACTGAGACAAGCTATCCCGGTGAAATGAAGGATATGCCGATAGATGATACCAATAAATTCTTTACCTATGATCCAAGCTTGTGTATTCTCTGTCATCGCTGCGTGAATACATGTAAGGAGATTGTGGGAAGAGGTGCCATCGACACTATGGATCGTGGTTTCCAGTCAGTGATCGGTGCACATTACAAACATAAATGGAACGAAGGTATCTGTGAATCCTGCGGTAACTGTGTACAGGCCTGTCCGACAGGTGCACTGACCATGAAGCGCAGAAAGAAATATCGTCCGTACCAGATTGACAAGAAGGTTCTGACTACCTGTCCTCACTGTGCAACAGGCTGCCAGTATTATCTCCTTGTAAAAGACGGAAAGATCGTAGATACAGAAGCTGTAAACGGACCGTCCAACAAAGGGCTGCTCTGTGTTAAGGGACGCAGCGGATGTTTCGATTTCGTACAGTCACCGGAGCGTATTAAATATCCGCTGATCAAGAATAAAGAGACAGGTGAATTCGAACGTGCAACATGGGATGAGGCGCTGGATCTTGTTGCTTCCAAATTTATGGAGATCAAGAAACAGTACGGCTCTGATTCTCTTGCAGGCTTTGCATGTTCCAGATCACCCAATGAAGATATTTACATGGTACAGAAGATGGTTCGCTGCTGCTTCGGCACCAACAATACAGATAACTGTGCACGTGTATGTCATTCCGCATCTGTAGCAGGTCTTGCGATGACTCTTGGCTCAGGTGCCATGACAAACCCAATTGAGGATATCACAAAGAATGCAGATCTGATCATGCTGGTTGGTTCCAACCCTGAGGAAGCACATCCTGTAGTCGGCATGCAGATCCGTCAGGCCATCAAGAGAGGCTGCAAGCTGATCGTAGTTGATCCTCGTGATATCGGTCTGGCTAAGAAAGCAGATATCCATCTGAAACTGAAACCTGGTACAAATGTTGCTTTTGCAAACGGCATCATGAATGTGATCCTTTCTGAAGGTCTTCAGGATGACAAGTTCATTGCAGAGCGTACCGAAGGTTTTGAAGAATTAAAGGAAATCGTAAAAGATTACACACCTGAGAAGGTAGCTGAAATCTGCCACATTGACGCAGACGATCTGAGAAAAGCAGCGATCATGTATGCAAAAGCTGACCGCGCTCCAATCATCTACTGTCTTGGTGTAACCGAACATTCCACAGGTACAGAGGGCGTTATGTCCATGTCCAATATGGCAATGATGGTTGGTAAGCTTGGACGTGAAGGCTGTGGTGTTAACCCGCTTCGTGGACAGAATAACGTACAGGGTGCCTGCGATATGGGCGCTCAGCCGAATGTATATCCAGGATATCAGAAGGTTACTGATCCTGCAGTTCGTGAGAAATTTGAGAAAGCATGGGGTGTAAAACTTGATCCGAATATAGGAACTCATGCAACTGATGTATTCCCGAAAGCAATCACAGGCGAGATCAAAGGTCTGTATATCTATGGTGAGGACCCGGTAGTTACTGATCCGGATACCACACACATTATCAAAGCATTAAAGAGTCTTGATTTCTTTGTACTTCAGGAACTTTTCATGACAGAGACAGCTCAGTATGCAGATGTTATCCTTCCTGGTGTAAGCTATGCAGAGAAAGAGGGTACATTTACCAATACAGAGCGCCGCGTACAGAGAGTCCGCAAGGCTGTCACAGTACCTGGAGAGATGAGACTGGATACAGATATTATTATTGATCTGATGAACCGCATGGGATATCCGCAGCCACATCTGACTTCTGCTCAGATCATGGATGAGATCGCATCCCTGACACCGAGCTTCGCAGGTATCAGCCATGAACGTCTTGACAGTGAAGAAGTTCATGGACAGGGACTTCAGTGGCCATGTACCTCCAAGGATCATCCGGGAACACCGATCATGCATGTTGGTAAATTCTCCCGTGGTCTTGGCTGGTTCTACCCTGCAAAATATGTACCGTCAGCAGAACTTCCGGATAAGGAATATCCGATCATCCTTATGACAGGACGTATTCTGTATCATTACACAACAAGAGCCATGACAGGAAAGACACCTGAGCTTATGGAGATAGAAGGTAAGTCATTTATCGAAATGAACATCGTAGATGCCGATAAGCTGGGTATCAAAAACGGTGATAAAGTCAGAGTTTCTTCCAGACGAGGATCCATTGAATCTACCGCTCGTGTAGGTACAAAGACCTCACCGGGTGAGAGCTGGATGCCATTCCACTTCCCGGATGGAAATGCAAACTGGCTGACCAACGCCGCACTTGACAAATACGCAAGAATTCCTGAATATAAGGTATGCGCAATTAAGATTGAGAAAGCATAAAACAATATCGGAGACAAAGTTCCGGATCTGATATCGTAAATATTATATGGGGCTGTCGCACATGGATCTGCTGTCCTTGCGGCAGCTCCATATTCCTTTATGGAAAGGCAAAAATAATCATTCGGCAGTACATCATTCTGTGAAAGTACGGAACGGTTACAGATAATTTTTTGTGAAAAATATAGTGTTACATAATAAGGAGTACGAGGCATGCAGAGATTTCAGTCAATCCTTCAGTTTAAAAAAGTCAGTTGTAAAAATTGTTACAAATGTGTTCGGAACTGCCCGGTCAAGGCGATACGTGTTCATGATCATCAGGCCAGGATCATAGAAAGTCAGTGTATTTACTGTGAGAAGTGTATCCTTGTCTGCCCGCAGGATGCCAAGGAAGAGCAGAATATGATTCCTGCAATCTGCAATGCAATGGAGAATAAGACGCAGGTTATAGCCTCTCTTCATCCAGCATATCTGGCACGTTTTGGGGTAACCGGTATCAATGGAATAAGGGAAGCGATGAAGAAGCTGGGATTTGCAGATGCAGCGGATGCAGCAGAAGGTGCAAGCCTGATGATTTCGCAGTACAGAGCACTTTTTGCGGAACAGAAAGAGCCGGGAATAATGATCTCTTCTGCCTGCCCTGTAATCGTACAGCTTGTCAAGAAACACTATCCGCATCTTCTGGGAAATCTGGTACAGTCTGCCTCTATGATGCAGTTTCATGCCAGTTATCTGAAAAAAAAATATCCGAAGGCAGAGATTGTCTATGTAAGTCCCTGTATTTCAGCTATGTCAGAGTTGAGAGACTCAGGAAATGAAGTGGATTATGTGATCACATTGGAAGAGCTGGCACAATGGATGAAAAAAGAAGGGATTTCCATAACTGAGAAAGAACCTGAGCAGATTGCCTACCGTTCCAGAGAAATCGCCATTGCGGATGGTTTAACAGACCTGCTTGGGGCTGTAAAGGGAATCCGCAGGCTTTCTGTAAGTGGGATGGAGCAGTGCAGGGAGGTTCTGGAAGAACTTCATCCGGAGGATTTTGAAAATTGCTTTCTTGAGATGTATGCATGCAGCGGCGGCTGTGTGGCAGGTCCTTCTTTCCAGATGAAGAAGGGACATTATCTGGCAGATGTTCTTGCAGTGAAGAATGCAGCCTTTGGAAAAGATTTTCACAGAGAGCAGGGAGACTATGAACTTCCGGGATTTGAATTGAGAAAGAATTTCGGTTACTGTCCTGCACAGGAACAGGAAGAGGTCTCAGAGGAAGAAATCAGGGATGCTCTGGCGGAAATGGGAAAATTTTCTCCAAAGGATGAATTAAACTGCGGTGCCTGCGGGTACAACACATGCAGGGAAAAGGCAATTGCCATTATCCAGAATAAGGCTGAGGTTGCCATGTGTATTCCATATATGCGGGCAAAACAGGAAAGTTACTCCAATAAAGTCTTTAATGCCATGCCCGGACTTCTGGTAACTGTGGATTATAATCTGAAGATCATTCAGATGAATGAGGCGGCGTCCAAATTGTTCAATATGCCGAAAAAGCGGCGCCTGATCGGGAAACCGGTATCGGAGATCATGGATGATTACAGTCTGGCGAGTATACTGGCTTTTGAACGGAATCTGATGCAGGATGAGATTTATCTGGAGGATCAGAAATGTTATCTGGATCGCGTAATGACGAATGATAAAGAAAATAAAATGATTCTCTGCATTATGAAGGATATTACAAAGGAGCGGAAGCATAAAGATCAGATTCATAATGCCCAGATTGAAGCTGCGCGTATGGCAGATAAGCTGGTAGAAGAACAGCTGAAGATCGTGCAGCAGATCGCCGGACTTCTTGGAGAAACTGCTGCGGACACCAAAGTGGCAGTAGAAAAACTGAAAAATACCATACTTCTGGAGAGTGAAGAAGAGAATGAAAAGAAATAAGCATCATGGACTGAATGTGGAATTTGACGGCTTATGCATGGATTTTGGTCATGTGAGCCTGAATAAAAAGAAAGAATTTCTCTGTGGGGACTGCTATAAGATTGAAGAAAATGATGAAGACCATGTTCTGGTGCTTTCTGACGGACTTGGGAGCGGAGTAAAGGCGAATATCCTTTCCACGCTGACTGCGACCATGCTCAGTACCATGATCATTAATCAGGTGGAACTGGATGAGGCAGTGCGTGCAGTGGCAAAAACGCTTCCTGTGTGCAGTGTGAGAAATCTGGCATATGCCACCTTTACAGTGCTGAATTTTCAGGGGAAACAGGTAAGCCTTTATCAGTTTGATAATCCGGATGCAATTCTGATCCGGGATGGCGAGCTCTTTGATTATCCGGTGGAGACAAGTATGATCGAAGAGAAGGAAATCCATAAAAGCTGTTTTGAACTGAAAGATGAGGATATGCTGATCATTATGTCCGACGGTGTCACCAATGCGGGAATGGGAAAAACTACCAACGGCGGCTGGGGAAGAGATGATGTAATGGCTTTCTGCAGGGCAAAGTACCATAAAGGGATGAGCGCACAGGAGATGGCAGGCTATCTGGCAGAGGCCAGCCTGGATCTGAATCTGAATGAAACGGATGATGATATTACAGCCATTGTTCTGCGGATGCGGCATAAACAGGTGGTAAACCTTATGATCGGTCCGCCAAGTAAGGAGGAACATGATGAGCGATATCTGAAGTCCTTTTTCGATTCAGAGGGATATCATGTAATCTGCGGCGGAACTACTGCACAGTGTGCTGCCAGGTATTTGGATAAAGAGCTGATCTCTCTTAGTGAAACTGCCTGCGGAGACGTTCCTGCCTATTATAAGCTGGAAGGTACAGAGCTGGTGACAGAGGGATTTCTTACGATTGAGCATTTACTTGAATATTGTGAAGAATGGATGGAGGACAGGCTGTCCTTTAACAGGCTGAAACGAAAAAAAGATGCGGCAGCATTGCTTGGTGTGATGCTGTTTGAGCAGGCAACGGATATTAATTTCTACTTCGGTGGTGCTATCAATAAGAGTAACGTGGAATTGGGAATCACAGAAAAAAGGAAAGAACAGGTAGCAGAAGAACTTGTGGAGCATCTGCAGAATGCAGGAAAGAATGTGAATATTGCATTCTGGGCGATCTGAGAAAGCAGGAAAAACAGCAGTACATGGTTTTATAAAGAGATATCAGGGTTACTGTTCACTGGTAATATCCCGCGAGGTGTTTTTTGTGAGCGAAGGTCACAGAAAACCCGAGACATACCGCGCGAATTTATGCGATTAGCATAAATTCTGTGCATCGCGAAGCGTGTTGCTGTGAACGGAGTGAACAGTAACACATCAGGAAGGATGAGACAGAAAATGGCGAAGATATTATGTGTATGCATCAGTAAGGAACGCAAGACCTGCTCGCAGAACATTCATGAATGCGAAGCTGATCTGCAGGGACTTGTGGGAGATGTGCATTATGGAATGGGCGGAAGAAAGCAGGTCAGTCTTCTTCCTTATGAGAAGGTAAAAGAATATTTCGAACAGTCCGAAGAAGAATTCAGATATGGCAGATTTGGAGAAAATCTCCTTGTGGAAGGGATTGACTGGAACAGTATTGCGGAGGGGAACAGATTTCGTTGTGGAGATGTACTTCTGGAAGCAGTCAGGATCGGTGCGGGCGGTCCTGCATCAGATGCTTATAAGGGAGAAAAGGTATGCACGCCCATGGAACCCTGGTTTGTATTCTGTCAGATTCTGGAGGCAGGGAGGCTGAGAGAAGGAGAAATCATTCTCCAACAGAGATGAAAAATATGTAATTCTTCAGCAGTGGGCTGAATATTATGATGTTATAGCAATTTCCGAAATACTGAAGACAATCTGGTTTATGAAAAATAAGGCTCTAATGGAGTATCTTAGTGATATTATTCTCTGAAATTGCTATAGAGTTCAAAAGGTAAAACTAATATATCCGTCAATTGACCCGGTGGTTATAAAGGTATTGAAAAGACTATAAAAAATGTAATATACAAGAGGAGGAATTAGTGCGTGGAGGGAATCAGTGTAGAACAGGCAGTGGAACAGATTCTGCAGCATACGCCTGTAATAAACGAGACAGAAGAAACAGAACTGAATAAAGCAGGGGGAAGAGTCCTAGCGCAGGATATGGTGGCAGGGTTTGACAATCCTCCTTTTGACCGCTCTCCGGTAGATGGCTATACGTGTAAGGCAGAGGACCTTGCAGGTGCCACTAAAGAGCATCCGGTGAGGCTGAAAGTCATGGAAGAAATCGATGCCGGACAGTATTCGGAAAGAGAAATCCAGCAGGGACAGGCAGTGCGCATTATGACAGGGGCTGCAATACCCAATGGCTGCAACTGCTGTATTTATCAGGAGGATACCGATTATGGAGAAGATACGGTAGAAGTTTACAGTGAACAGAAGCGATGGAGTAATTATTGCTTCTCAGGAGAGGATTTCAAAAAAGGAACTACACTTCTGAAAAAAGGAACACATATCGGATATGTGGAGGCAGCAATTCTGGCCGGAATGGGAGTGGCGAAAGTGCCGGTTTACCGTCAGCCGAGAATCGTGCTTCTGACTACAGGAGATGAGGTGGTAGAACCGGGAATTCCATTGCCGAAAGGAAAAATTTACAACAGCAATATGACCATGCTGTCTGCCAGACTGCGTGAACTGGGAATCGAATCTTTCCATATGGAAGCAGTCAAAGATGATCCGACGGTTATGTCTGAGAAATTAAAAGAAGCAGCAAAAGTGGCAGATATGATCATCACTACGGGAGGTGTATCTGTAGGCAAGAAGGACATTATGCATGAGTCCCTGAGACTGATGGGGGCAGAGCGGATTTTCTGGAGGGTAAAGATGAAACCGGGAATGCCTACACTGTTTTCTGCATATAAAAAGACTTCCGATATAACTGCAACAGATCATTGCGCTTCAGAAAGAGAGATTCCGATCATCAGTCTCTCCGGAAATCCTTTTGGTGTTGCAGTCAGCATAGAACTTTTGATTCGTCCTGCACTGGAAAAAATGATGCAGGATCCATCAATCGGTCTGAAAGAAGTAAATGGCATTATGGCTGATAACTTTGAAAAAGGAATCAAGGGCCGCCGCTTTATCCGGGCATATCTGGAAAATGGAAAATTTCATCTTCCCAATGGTCTTCACTCTAACGGAGTCCTCAGTTCCATGGCCGGCTGCAATTGCCTGATTGATACAAAAACCATGGAAAATCAGGAAAGCAGAAGCCTGAACGCAGGGGATAAAGTGGGCGCGATTTTGCTTTGAGAGGAGCAGCAAACAGGTGGAAAGAAAAAGAATATTTGCAATCAGCGGTGTAAAGAATTCAGGGAAAACAACTCTGATCTGCAGGCTTTTGGAGATTTTTAAAGACAAGGGCCTTAAAGTGGCGGTGCTGAAGCATGACGGGCATGATTTCGTGCCAGACGTACCGGGAACGGATACATACTGTCAGCTTCAGTCCGGAGCTTACGGCACAGCAGTTTTTTCAGCAGGCAAATATATGCTGGTAAAACAGCAGCCGCAGATTTCCGAAAAAGAGCTGGCAGAATTTTTTCCGGAGGCAGATCTGATCTTACTGGAAGGATTTAAATACAGTACTTATCCGAAAATTGAAATTATCCGTAAGGGAAATTCGGCAGAAAGTGTCTGCAATCCGGAAAAACTGATGGCGATCGCCACAAACCTGGATGCAGAGGAAAGAGATGCACTGTCTGTACTGGAAAATGTTCCATTCTTTGAACTGGACAATGCAGAGTGTATTGCAGAATTTATTCTGTCGGATTATTTCCGGTAAAGAGTTTCATACGGTCACGTCGCGCGGCACAGATAAGGGTAAGGTGGTATTCTTTGGCCATGGCAACTGCCTCGGCGGAAGGGGATGCCTTGCTTGCCAGAACCGGTATTCCGGCGCGGATTGCCTTGACCGCCATATCTGTAGGGATACGTCCACTGGAATAAACCACGCATTTCTTCAGGTCAATATTATGGCGCAGGGCATAACCGATGGCCTTATCCAGAGCATTATGACGTCCGATATCTTCGCACTGAAAGAGCAGTTCTCCGTCACAGGCAAGAAAACAGCTGTGAGTTGCCCAGGTCTGGCTGTGAAGCGGGGTACCATTGGCGAAACAGTCTGCAAGATCAAAGATCCACTGTTTTTTCCATGGGACAGGTGTAACTGGCGTCATTGGCTGATCTGTGATAAAATAATCATTAAGAACACGATTTCCGGTGCAGCAGGTCGGAGTAGGAGCAACATAATCTTCATTTTCCTCATGAGACTGCCCGGATTTATTTTTACTCAGGATCACGCGGGCACGTTTGCCGAATTCACAGATGTAGATCTGCTCCACATCCTCGGCAGATGAGATGATACCTTCCGTAAAGAGGCGGCCGAGAACCAGTTCTGTCAGATGTTGTGGGATACAGACCAGTTTCATGGTCAGACGTTCATTTACATATACATCCATCATGTGTTCCACAAGGATTGGTTCCGTTTCTTCATGAGTTTCTCCGTCACGACCCAGAAACTCATAGGTAACATTCTCGAGCAGATTCAGGTCGTGGTATTGTTCGTTGATTTTCATAGGACAGTTCCTTTCGTCCGGTAAGGATTTTAATAATCTTGATACATTAAGTATAGACTGCGGAGTATGGAGTGTCAAACGATTATGAGAGAAAATATTGCCTGTGATTTTGACGGCGAATAACAGAAGAAAAGGTTACAAAGGTTGCGGTTCACCCGTATCCGGTAACAGGAAAATCAATTATTAGAAAGTAAAAGGCAGGTAGAGCCGATGATAGACAAATATGGAAGAGAAATAGATTATTTAAGGATTTCCCTGACAGACAGATGTAATCTGAGATGCATTTACTGTATGCCGGAAGAAGGCGTAAAATCCCTTTCTCATGCAGAAATCCTCACATACGATGAGATTCTCCGCATCTGCAGGTGCGCAGCAGATCTGGGAATCCGTAAGATTAAACTGACAGGCGGTGAGCCACTTGTTCGTAAAGGCTGTGCAAGTCTTGCAAAACAGATCAAGGCGATCCCGGGAATTGAGAAAGTGACATTAACAACAAATGGAATCCTGCTCGCCGAGCAGCTGGATGCATTACTGGATGCAGGAATTGACGCCATTAATATCAGTCTGGATACTTTAGATCCGGAACTGTTCAAAAAAGTAGCGAGACGTGACGGACTGGAAAAGGTATTTGAGGGAATCGAAGCAGCACTTGCACATCCGGGACTTTCCCTGAAGATCAACAGCGTTCCGGTGATCAAGGAAAAAGAAAACTTCATCGGGATTGCAGGACTGGCGCAGAAATATCCAATCCATGTGCGTTTTATCGAGATGATGCCAATCGGATTCGGAAAACAGTTCCCATTCCAGGATGAAGAATCTATCAAAGCAGTACTGGAAGAAGCCTACGGTCCGATGCATGCAGTCAATGAACGCTACGGAAACGGTCCATGCCATTACTATGAAATCGCAGGATTTAAGGGAAAAATCGGATTTATCAGTGCCATGACTCACAAATTCTGCAGTCAGTGCAACCGAGTACGTCTTACATCCGAAGGATTCATGAAAGGATGCCTCCAGTATCAGAAAGGTACAGACCTGCGGGGGCTTATGCGCGGCGGCTGCACAGATTCGGAACTGAAAAAAGCAATTTATCAGGTGATCTGGAATAAACCGGTGAGCCATAATTTTTATGAAGCGAAGACAGAACAGGATGAAATCAGAGGAATGTCACAGATTGGCGGGTGAGATATGTAAATAAGAAAGACACTTTTCTTCTAACATTTTGAAATTGCAGCATCTTGCGGCAAGGGAAGAATCTGGTTTGGCAATACACTTCTGGTATAATTTCATGGCTTTGTTTTGCAAAGTATTCTGAATATTGTCAATCAGAAATTTTTCTTTTTGGAGCAGATAAATATAATCGGTTTTTTCTTTGTCACTTTTAAAAGAACGGAAACAATCAATCTGATTATATTTTAATTGCGTAAGACAATTGTCTGGAACGGGAATCATGTTATTGATATTTAATACTGCATAAAGATATCTGGTAGATTCATCCTGAAGTTTGTGGAAATCCAGACTGTTTGACATTTTTTGATGTTTGGGTTTGGCGGAAGAGATAGGAACATAGTAATGAAAATTTCCAATTGTAAGAAGAGTTCCTACATGAAGTTTTAAACGTTCCCCATATTCCACATATCCAACGTGGGAATCAAATTGTGTTAGGTAATTTATATATTTTTTATCAACAATATACCAATTCATAAAACCTCCTGAAAGTAAAAAGTGGGTGGATTACTCCACCCATTACTGTTAATCGATTGTTTTAATTGGACAACCTAACCGCTTTTAAACGAGTGTTTTGGCTGGACACTCTAACCGCTATACAGACATTTCTGTCTGTGATTTTATTATATGTAATATGAAGAAAAAAATCAATACTTTTATTGATGATTTATATAAACAAAAAGGAAAACTGATAATGCGAAAGAAAGAAATTTCTATGATTATTCTTGCTGGCGGTGCCAGCAGCCGCATGGGACGGGACAAATCAGATCTGACGATAGATGGGAAGACATTTCTTGAGATGCAGATAGAAAAGGGGAAAAAGCTTGGAATCAGTGATATTCTTCTGTCTGGCTATCATGGTGAAAATAAATATAAATATCCCATTATACCAGACCGCTTCCCGGGAAAAGGTCCGTTGGGAGGGCTGGAAGCCTGTTTTCGTAAAGCAAAGAATCCATATTGCTTAGTACTTGGTGTAGATGTTCCTCTGGTTCCGGCAGAGGAACTGGCTGCACTGATTCGCCAATCTCTGCATTCAGATGCAAAAGCAGTGATACTGAGCCACGGCGGGCATGAGGAACCTCTTATGGGAGTATACTGTACAGACCTGGCAGATGCCATGCTTGAAGAAATCACAGAGCGGAAAGGCGCAGTCTTTGCTTTTCTGCGGAAAAATGGATACGAATGCTACGAAAGCCAGGCTGCGGCCTGGTATTTTTCCAATATCAATGATTCGGAAACATATAAAGAAATAGCGGGAAATCATTTTAGATTCAATTGGAAAACTGTGATGAGAGTCGACAGAAACGTTTGATTGCTTATTACAGGAATAGCTGACAAAATGAACTGTTGATGTATTTTCAACATTAAAGAATAAGGGTGGTGATTATGGCTGAGTATAAGAATTGGTATTTGGCTGGAGGATCGGGAATGAAGGATGAGAGAAAAAAATTAAAATTAATTATATTACAATGCATAGCTGTGATAACTGCAAATTTTATTACAATCTGGTATTTCGAAGAACTTTTTTTCAGGGGATTTTGGTATGTTATTTTTGCATCATTTATTTTAACTTTTATATATATCATACGGAGTTTTTGCTGTTTGAGAAAGATTCGTGTATTTTGGTTTGCGGCAATACCAGTTTTTCTATTTGGAATATATCTGGCATTTTTGTTTAATGATGGAATAAAAAAATTAAACTTTCAGGTATATAAGGAAAAAAGGACTGAAATTGTTCAGATGGTACAGAATAACCAGATAAAAATAAGGAAAGATATGGAATTAATCGAACTACCAGAAGATTATAAAAAATGTTCTTCAGGTGGAGAAGCTGTAGTCCGGAAAAATAATGGCAGTTATACAGTGGGATTCTGGTATACACAAGGCTTTTTGGACAGTGGATTTTCTTTATTTGCCTATAGTAATGATGACAGTCGGACAGATGTGATTCAGATGGTAAAAGAATATGGAGGAATAGAATATGAAATTAATCTGTCTGAGAAAGAAAAGGGCTGGTATTATGTTACGGCAAAAGTCGGTGAGTAATTGAGAAAATGAAAGCGAAATATGTCTGGCGGTTCAAATTAGAATTAAGGAGAACAGAAATATGGATATACAAATACTAAATATTGCTGAACTGTTACTATTTGTTTTCATGATTTGTATTTGTATAAGGATATACAGACAAAAGAAACAAAAAGGAAAAATATCGTTAAAAACGTTAATTATGTTTTTGATAAACCTTATATTCTATGCTATGGTAACTGGAACTAATTATCATCGAACTCACCTGGGAGAGAGTAAATTTCAGGCAGGGATTACATATAATAATGTACGTATATTTATTTATAGTATTGTCTTTTGTTTAGGCCTGGCAATCATGAAGAAAATGAAAAAGCTTGCGTCAAAGTGGATTATAACATGGGCGATATTATGTACGGTATTTCTAATTGTAATGTCGTTTTGCGAAATAGAAAATGCATATGTGAGTTTTTCAACAGCAGATCAGGCAGAAAAGTATTATGGAATTGAAAAAAATAAAATAGATGAAATATATGGTGAAGATTCCATAGAGGTATTATATCTTGAAGATAGACAAATGAATAGTAAAATAATTTATAAAGAAGAAGGAGGGTGGAAATGTACATCACATTCTGAGATAAAATGTCTTTATAATAGGGCTGATTTTAAGAAAGATAATACAATTGTTGTGCGAGAATGTACGATAACCGGAGAACTGTATATCAGTGTTATTTGTGGAAAGAAAGATAATAAAGATTTCCAGATATCAGATACACAAAATACAATTTTTACAAAAAAAGAATTTGTAAATAAAAATGGAGAACAGATAAGTTATAATGGCTATCTTGGAAAAGAAAAACCAAAAAATTATGTGATTTACTTAGATGGCGAAGAGATATCTATAGACTGGAACGAAAGTGATATTATGATTGTTTGACAGGAACAAAGTTAAAGATGAATAAAGTTGATTATGAAGAGAACGGTTGGCATTCCCCACCGACCGTTCTTTTTGTACCCATTTTTAAGAAAAAGAGAGGTGAAAAACTATGAAATATAGAATAATTACATTAATTGGTCTTGCCGGAAGTACTCTGGCAGTGTGTTTGGGAGGCTGGGATAAATTCCTGCAGACATTGCTTTTGTTTATGGCAATCGACTGGTTTACAGGAGGAATCCTTCTTCCGGCAGTATTTGGAAAAAGTCCGAAATCTGAAAATGGAGTGCACTGGAAAGCAGAGCAGGTTGGAAAGGGTTGTGCAGAAAAGGCATGACATTGTTGTATGTTCTCATTGCTGCCCGTCTGGATGCATTGATGGGAACAGAATATCTGAGAGATAAGGACAGTTGCTGTACAACTTAAATGTGACTTATCTGGTTGAAGGAACTGTAGTCTGGCAGAATAATGGCGGTTGTACAGTGGATTTTCTTTATTTGCTTATAGCAAGAATGATAATCGGACGGATGTGATTCAGATAGTGAAAGAATATGAAATTAATCTGTCAGAAAAAGGCTGGTATTATGTTGCGGCAAAAATAAGCGAGTAATTGAATGCTTACTTATTTCAGAAAAGTCTAACGGAGCAAATTGTTGATGCATTTCCGGTATTAAAGAGAATCTTTACAGTCTTCCTAAAACAGTTAAGAATGGTTCTGAAACCTTAAACTATACGTATGACGCAAACGGAAATATCATAAGTATCAAAGATTCTGCAGGTGAGAGTACATTTCGATATGACGAATTAAATCAGCTGATCCGGGAAAATAATCATCAGTTAAACAAAACCATCACTTATGCCTATGATCTGGGTGGTAATCTGACAGTAGAAAAAGAGTACGCATTTACGACTGCGGAAACTCTTCCTGATACACCTGTGAAGACAATGACAGAAACTTATGACAGTGCATGGAAGGATAAACTCCTGAGCTGGGATGGCACAGCAATGACTTATGATGCCATTGGAAATATGCTTACCAGAGGAGGAACAACTTATACCTGGACACAGGGACGCAGGCTTTCCGGTGTAGAAAATGGAAAGAGTATTAAATATCTTTACGACAATATTGGTGCCAGAGTGAAAAAAACAGTAGACAATACAGTGACTGAATATCAGTGGGCAGGAGATCTTCTCCTTTCTGAGAAAACTGACGGAAGAATCATCTGGTACTGTTATGACTCCCAGGCCAATCTGATCTTTGTGACTATCAGGGGAATCACCTATTTTTATGTACGAAATGTACAGGGTGACATCATTGCCCTTGTTGACGCAGATGGAAAAGTGGTAGTAAAATATACTTCTGACAGTTGGGGAAAAGTGATTGCTGTTACAGGTGAGCTGGCAGATACAGTAGGTGTTCAGAATCCGTTCCGCTATAAGGGATATTATTATGATAATGAAACAGGCATGTATTATCTGAAAAGTAGATATTATGATGCGGAAATTAAAAGATTTATTTGCGCAGATGGATATTTTTCTACTGGAGTAGGAAAACATGATTGTAATATGTTTTTGTATTGTAATAATAATCCGATTATGAATGTTGATGTTAACGGATATTCATTTATATCGTTTGTAAAAAAATCAATATCATTTGTAAAGGATATTGTCGGTGCGGTAAGTAAAGGCATTTCGATATCTGGAGGCTCTGCGGTTGCTATTGCGACATCAGATGGACCATCTCCAGTAATGGATTTTGTAGCAGCCGGAATTGTATTAGGTTTTAGTATTTATGAATATTATAAGGATAAAATTCACGATAATACACAAACAAAGATTTTAAGTTTGCCTAGAAATAAAAAAGATGTTGTTATTTATAGATATGGAGGAACGAATCCTGGAAATTTAACGCCTTCTCAGAAAGATTCAGATACAGGCTTATCGTTCTCAACAATTCCACCTAGGATGGGAGGAAAAGCAGCTGTTACAACAATTAATACATTAAATAAGACAGGGATAGTTTATGCATATCAGGACAAATTAACACATGTTAGTGTGGTGCCAGTAGGAGTAAGTATTCAAACATGGATAAATGCAGGGAGTGGTTCAATTTGGACTCAAGCGGTAAAGAGTGTTGTAGTAAAATGGGATGGAGGAAACTAAATGGGAACAGATATTGATACTATTTTTAAAATGTTAAGTTGGAATAGTTCAGAAAAAGAACAATTGAGAGGAATAGATGAAGCGAAAAAAATAGAATATCTTTCCGTTTTATTTCAACCAATAGAAGATAAATCTGTATGGGAAAACTGTGCAAAGGTAATTAGCTCAAAATCAGATAATGAATTAAAAAAATATATGAATAATATGTTTGAATGGATAAAAGATATGAATTGGCCGGGTGCATTTGATATATATGCAAGAATTAAGCGAATGAATGTAGATTGTATAATGGAAAATTACATATATGCAATAAAAATAGCACTGAAATATCAAGATATAAATTGGCTGGACTATTTGTCTGGACTAATTGAAAATCCTGAGGTTTATAAACTTTTACCCGAAGAATATCAAAAATTAATGACAAAATATTATAATGATTTTTGGAAGGAATAACTTTAAAACAAAAGAGAGCGGTTGGCATTTCACCCCACCGACCGTTCTTTTTGTACCCATTTTTAAGAAAAAAGAGGTGAAAAACCATGAAATGTAAATTTTGTAAGGACAGTTGCTGTATAGCTTGAATATGTCATATCTGTTCGGAGAAGCAAAAGTGAGCGTATATAATAAAAGAGCGATTGAGGTAATATTTCCTGAGATATGTCTTGCGTATTGATTGCTGCAAAAAATAAATTACTTTTCGCTAAGATGTAGAAAAGCCCATTTTTCTGTGATAAGATGATAAGGATTCGATAAACAATGACTGTTTTACGAACAGACAGAAAGCATGCATCAAACTGCATGACAGAAGAGAACGGAGTTGAAAAGGTGAAAAAAAGAAAAAATTTTTTCAGAAGTCTGCGTTTTCGTATTCTGATCATCCTGATCATTCTGGGAATCGTGCCGGGGGTTATTGTAACATATACGATGCTTCATAACTATCAGAACCGGGCGGTTGCAATGCTTACAGAGACAGTGGGTGATCAGTGCGATATTTTATGTAATCTGATCATCAGGGAGAATTATCTCAATGATACAGATTCAGAGGTTGTAAACAGCAAGCTGGAACTGTTTTCCAATGTGTATAACGGACGTATCCTGCTGGCTGACAGAGATTTTAAGATAGTGAGTGATACCTTCCACACAGAGGAGGGAAAGACGCTTCTCAGTTCACTGGCTGTAGCCTGTCTGAAAGGAGAAGAGACAAGCAATTATGACGCCAGAAGTAAAGTACTGGAGCTTGCGGTTCCTGTACAGAGTCCGGATGTGCAGCAGCTTCAAGGCGTGATGCTGGTAAGCGTTTCGGCTGTTGATATTGCGGAAACACTGGCAGAGATGGAACAGAGAGGCGTGATGCTGATCGGAAGTATTGTTGTTCTTTCGGTATTTCTGGCATGGCTGCTCTCTACAATACTTGTAAAACCACTTGCAAGAGTGACGAAGGCCATTGAAGATCTGACAGATGGCATGCTGGATGAAGAAATCAGTGTTCCTGACTATACGGAGACAGAGCTGATCACAGATGCATTCAACAAGATGGTCAACCGTATGAAAATCCTTGATGAATCCAGACAGGAGTTTGTATCCAATGTGTCCCATGAACTGAAGACGCCTCTGACTTCTATGAAGGTTCTGGCAGATTCTCTGGTTGGACAGCAGGGAGTCCCGGAGGAACTGTATCAGGAGTTTATGAGTGATATTACTGCTGAGATCGACAGAGAGAATAAGATCATTACAGATCTGCTCTCACTGGTAAAGATGGATAAGAAAGCTGCAGATGTGAACATTACACATATGGATATCAATCAGCTTCTTGAAGATATTCTCAAACGTCTGCGTCCAATTGCGGACAAGCGCAATATCGATTTGATCCTGGATTGCTTCCGCCCTGTGGATGCAGATGTGGATGAGGTAAAGTTTACTCTTGCCATCAGCAATCTGGTGGAGAATGGCATTAAATATAATGTGGATGATGGATGGGTGCGCGTGTCACTGGATGCAGACCATAAATATTTCTATATAACAGTGGCGGATTCCGGTATGGGAATCCCTGAGGACAGTATAGAGAGAATCTTTGAGCGTTTCTATCGTGTGGACAAGTCCCATTCCAAGGAAATCGGGGGAACCGGTCTGGGACTGGCGATCACCAAGAGTTCTATTGCAATGCACCATGGAACGATCAAAGTATTCAGTAAAGAAGGAGAGGGAACTACATTCTCTGTGCGTATTCCTCTGTCTTATATACCGTCATAGGAGGTGCCATTGTGAAAAAGAAACTTTCAATCATTATAACAGCGTTAATACTAAGCATCCTTGCGGCCGGGTGTTCTGTGGAGATACATGAAGATTCGGGTAAGCAGGATGCCAAATATTATCTGTACGATATCAGCTCTGATGAAACTCAGCTTCAGAAGGAAAGCTACTCTCCGGAGGAGACAACTGCAGACTATATGCTTAAGGATATGATGCAGCGGATGAACAGCCAGCAGACAGATTCGCAGAACCGGGTCAGTCTGCTTCCTGAAGGAGTACAGATGAATTACAGTGTAGAAGAGGACGTGCTGGTGGTCAACTTTAACAGTCAGTACAGCAGCATGAGCCGCGCCAGGGAATTACTTGTGCGGGCAGGTGTTGTGAAGACTTTTCTTCAGGTTCCGGGGATTAATTCTGTGCGTTTTACAATAGAAAATGAAGATCTGACAGATTCCAGGGGACAGGCTGTGGGAAATATGACTGCAGATACCTTTGCCGAGTTCACAGGAACTGAACCGGATGCCTATTGCAGCAATACCTTTACGCTTTATTTTACTGATAAGAGTGGTCAGAAGCTGGTAAAAGAACAGCGTACTGTGCGGTATAAACGCAGTATCCCCAAAGAGAGGATCGTTCTGGAACAGTTAATGAAGGGACCGCTGGAAAAAGGGCATTACCCCACAATTCCGGAGAATACGGAGGTTCTGAATGTGACCATAGCAGACAGGATCTGCTATGTGGCATTTGACGGAGTATTTTCTTCCTATGCGCTGGATGTATCGGAGAAAATACCGGTATATTCTGTGGTAAATTCGCTGCTGGATGCGCTGGATGCAGACAAAGTGCAGATTACGGTCGGCGGGAAGGACAGGCTGGATACCTTTGGTAAGAAGATGGAGCTGTATCATTTTTATGAAAGAAATGATAAGCTGGTAGTCAAGGAAAAAGAGTGATATTCATAAACGAAGAGGAGGCACAAAAGTGAGGAGACGCCCTGTGTGTATCCTGTGCATGCTTCTGGTTGTTTTTCTGTGTGTGACAGACTGGCTGGGATTTTCCCTGATAAGGGGGAATCCACTGCCACAGTCTGTGCAGACATGGATCAGAAAGCATCCGGAATCCACCATCTGCGGGGAGGTGGTCAGGTGCCGGGAGAATGAAGATTTTCAATCTGTATATCTTAGAAATACTTATCTTATTTACAATTCTGAAAAAGTTTCCATTGATAATATAAAGGTTTATTTAAAACAAAAAAAGAATCATAGCGGTAACAGTGATGTTGATAAACTTCTGGCAGGAAGTCTTGTTCTGGTGTCCGGAAAACTGGAAGAGGTGCAAAGCCCCACGAATCCGGGAGAGTTTGACAGTAAAGCATACTATGGCTGCCAGAGGATCTACTATGTGATGAAGAAAGGAAAGATAAAGAAACAGTCGCAGAGTCATTCTGCATATGGGCAGTTCTTGATCGATGTGCAGCAGAAATTTGCAGGTATTCTGGAGAAGACCTGTGGAATGGAAGCTGGAGCATTTGAAGCAATCGTGCTGGGAGATAAAACAAATCTGGATTCGGAGTTGAAAATGCGTTATCAGATGGCAGGGATTATACATATCCTGGCGATTTCGGGGCTTCATATCAGTCTTCTTGGAATGGGACTGTATAATCTGCTGAAAAAAATCGGTCTGGGTATCTGGCCGGCAGGCCTGCTGGCGCTGGTGATCATGCTTCAGTATGGGATGATGACCGGAGGGTCTGTTTCAACTATGCGGGCAGTATGTATGTTTTTACTTTCTGTAGGTGCAAAGATCGCAGGACGGATTTATGATATGCCTACAGGAATGGCGGCTGCGGCGATCCTGATCCTTATGGAAAATCCGGCGTATCTGCTTGATGGAGGTTTTCTGCTGTCTTTTGGATCGGTGATTGGGATTGGCTGTGTCTGGCCGTTAGTACAGGAGGGGATGGATGTATTAAACCGGAAAAAACGAAGTGAGGTTAATGAGAAGGGAAAAATCAGAGATAAACTTCTGATGTCATTTCTGGCATCCGGAGTTGTGCAGCTTACCATACTTCCCATAGTGCTGTGGTTTTACGGAGAAGTGTCGGTGATGGGGATTTTTCTGAATCTGCTGGTGCTTCCTACTGTGGGGATTGTACTGGGAAGCGGAACTGCCGGTGCATTACTTGGATTAGTCACTGTCAGAGGCGCATTTCTGGCTGTTGTTCCGGGCAGGATTATTCTGAGAGGATATGAGTTTCTGACAGTGCTGTTGGGGCGACTTTCGTTTTGCACATGGATTGGCGGAAAGCCGGAAGTGTGGCAGATCGTTGGATATTATCTGGTTCTGGCAGCAGCGGTGTGGATATACAGAGCGGGTGTGAAGAAAAGTGAAAATGGTAAGATCTTTGCGTGGAAAATCCGGGCTGTATATGCAGGTATGGTATGCTTTGCAATTCTGCTGATCAGTTACAGACCGCATGAAGATTTCCGTATCGCCTGTCTGGATGTGGGACAGGGAGACGGAATTGTGGTGGAAATAGAAAACAGATGGAATATCCTGATCGACGGGGGCAGTACGAATAAGAATGAACTGGGAAAATATCAACTGCTCCCATATCTGAAGAGCAGAGGAATTTCCAGACTGGACGGAATTTATGTTTCTCACACAGATGAAGATCATATCAGCGGGGTGCGGGAACTTCTGGAATTTGTTGAGAAAGATCTGACTTCTCTGCGCATAGAGAATCTGATCCTGCCCAAATGGAGCGATATTCAGGAGAATAAAAATTATCAGGAGCTGATAGAGCTGGCAGAGTCAGCGGGAGTCCGGGTGCTTACTGTGAAAGCAGGAGATGAGATCAGATATGGAACTGTCAGACTGAAGGTTCTGTGGCCGGAGTCCACAGCATCAGGGAAGGAAGTAAATGAAGATGCGATGGTTCTGGAAATGATAAGCAAAGATTTCAAAGGGCTTTTTACCGGAGATATCGGGATGGTGACAGAAGAAAAACTGATACAGAATGGGTGTCTTGAAGATGTGGACTTCCTGAAAACTGCTCATCACGGTTCCAGATATTCTACAGGAGCAGAGTTTCTGGAAATCGTCAGACCGGAACTGGCTGTTGTTTCCTGTTCTGCAACAAACACATACGGGCATCCGTCGCCGGATACGCTGGAACGGCTGAAGAAGAGTGGAAGCAGAGTGCTGATCACCAGAGACTGTGGGGCGGTTACAATAGTCAATGGAAAATCTGTTTCTGCCTTTAACCGAATCAAGTAAGACCCCTGTGGAGATGTGAAAAGCAATAAGCAGTAGGATTTTCAAAGTGGTTACGTTCACAGTAACTCAAAGCAAACAATGTTGTCATAATTATATACAGGTGTCTTGACACCTGTATATCCGGGGAGTATAATTGCACAGACAAACGAAAATCAAGCATGATGTGAGGAAAGAAAGATGAAAGAACATTATGATGTCATTATTGTGGGAACAGGGGCAGCCGGACTGTACTGTGCGCTGAACCTTCCGGAGAAAATGAAAATCCTGCTTATCACCAAGCAGGAGGCAGACCAGTCAGATTCATTCCTGGCACAGGGTGGAATCTGTATGCTGCGCGGCGAAGATGACTATGAAAATTATTTTGAAGATACCATGCGGGCAGGACATTATGAGAATAATAAACGGGCAGTAGATCTGATGATCCGCAGCTCCAATGATATTATCAGGGATCTTCTGCGTTATCATGTGGATTTTACAAGGGATGGTTTGGGAAATCTGGCGTTTACCAGAGAGGGAGCACATTCCCAGCCAAGAATTCTTTTTCATGAGGATATTACAGGAAAAGAAATCACACAGACTCTCTTAACTGCTGCAAAAATAAAAGAAAATATTGAAATTTGTGAATATATGACTATGGTAGACCTGATCTCCAAAGACAATACAGTCTGCGGAATCATTGCAATGGACCGGAATGACCAGGCATTTCCTGTTTATTCTCAGTATGTGGTTCTTGCCTGCGGCGGAATCGGCGGGCTTTTTAAAAACTCTACCAACTTTTCGCATATTGCGGGAGATGGTGTTGGAATTGCCATGAAGCACCATGTGGAAATGGAAAATCTGGACTATATCCAGATTCATCCGACAACTCTCTATTCAAAGAAACCCGGACGGCGTTTCCTGGTTTCAGAATCAGTCAGAGGAGAAGGTGCTCTTCTGTATGATAAGAACGGACAGCGTTTTACAAACGAATTACAGCCGAGAGATCTGCTGAGCCAGAAGATTTTTGCCCAGATGGAAAAGGATGGAACAGAGTTTGTATGGGAAGATATGCGCCCTCTGGGAGAGAAAACAATTCTGGAACATTTTCCTCATATTTATGAACAATGCGTGGAAGAAGGTTTTGATCCGAGAAAAGAGCCAATCCCGGTTGTTCCTGCACAGCATTATTTTATGGGTGGAATCAAGGTAAATCTGGGAAGCAAAACTTCCATGAAGGGACTTTATGCCTGTGGAGAGACAAGCTGTAATGGTGTCCATGGAAGAAACCGTCTGGCAAGTAATTCTCTTCTGGAATCTCTGGTCTTTGCAAGAAAGGCTGCAGATGATATGATATTTGGACAGACACCGGAATATGTGCGGGCAGATGCAATTGATATGAATATGTATGAAAGCAGAGAAGAACTACTTAATGCCTGCCACGAAACCGTATTAAAAGAGATTGAAAGGATGAAAAAAAGTCATGAATAGTATTACAATGAAAATGCAGGCAGACAAGCTGATCCGTATGGCGCTTCAGGAGGACATTACCAGTGAGGATGTTTCCACGAATGCAGTGATGCGAAGCGCAGTAAAAGGAATCGTAGATCTGATCGCAAAGGAAGACGGAATCATTGCCGGACTGGATGTATATGCGAGAGTATTCCAGATTCTGGATGAGAAAACAGAGATCAGTTTCAACTTTAAAGACGGTGAGGCAGTAAAGAAGGGCGATCTTCTTGGAACAGTAACAGGAGATATCCGGGTGCTTCTTTCCGGAGAGAGAGTTGCCCTGAATTATCTCCAGAGAATGAGTGGTATCGCTACTTATACAAAACAGGTTTCAAAGCTTCTGGAAGGAAGTAAGGTAACACTTCTGGACACCAGAAAGACAACTCCGAACTGTCGTGTTTTTGAAAAATATGCTGTACGCATAGGCGGCGGATGCAACCACAGATATAATCTTTCTGACGGAGTACTGCTTAAGGATAATCACATCGGAGCAGCCGGAAGCGTAGCGAAAGCAGTGGCCATGGCAAAAGAATATGCACCATTTGTCCGTAAGATCGAGATTGAAGTAGAGACTATGGAACAGGTAAAAGAAGCAGTAGAAGCAGGAGCAGATATCATTATGCTTGACAATATGACACCGGAAATGATGAAAGAAGCAGTAGAGCTTATCGCAGGCCGGGCACAGACAGAATGCTCCGGAAATATCACAAAGGAAAATATCGCCAAAATCCTGGAAACAGGTGTGGATTTTGTTTCCAGCGGTGCACTGACACATTCTGCTCCAATCCTTGACATTTCCATGAAGAATCTTCATGCAATATAATAACATGGCAGCGAAGCTGTTTTGCAGCGGATAATTTGCTATAGGATTATATCGTGGAGAAAGGATGGGAAAGTATGAATACTGCTCAGAGAAGAACTGAAATTTTAAAGCTCCTTCAGCAGGAAGAAAAACCTGTGGCTGCCAGGGCGATGGCATCACAGTTCGGAGTAAGCAGACAGGTGATCGTGCAGGATATGGCTGTGATACGTGCATCTACACCGGGAATCCTGTCAACGACCAGAGGATATGTGTTGCAGCAGGATAAAGATATTGCATGCACCAGAGAATTTAAAGTACGCCATGGGCAGGAGCAGGCAGCGGAGGAACTGAATCTGATCGTGGACTGTGGCGGGCGAGTGAAAAATATCAGCATCAGCCACAGGGTTTATGGCCGTGTCACTGCAGAAATGGATATTCGTTCCAGACAGGATGTGAATGAATTTGTCCAGGCAATCAACAGCAGCCATTCCAGCGTATTAAGCAGTGCTACTTCCGGGTATCACTATCATTTGATAGAAGCATCCAGCCAGGAAAGGCTGGATCTGATCGGAGAACAGTTAAAGAAAGCAGGTTTCCTTGCACCACTTCAGCCATGGGAAAAGGAAAAACATCATAATATATAAGTAAGAAGGGATTCAGAAGATGACAATAGCAGAAATTCAGCAGGAAATCCTGCGAATGAAAAAAGAACAGGATATCTGTATTCTTGCACACGCATATCAGGGTCAGGAGATTCTGGAAGTGGCGGACTATACAGGAGATTCCTATGGCCTGAGTGTACAGGCATCCAAAAGAGACTGCAGCGGTGTGATCATGTGCGGCGTTCGTTTTATGGCAGAAACCTGCAAGATTTTAAGCCCGAAGAAAAAAGTCTGGCTGGCTAATCCTGTAGCCGGATGTCCTATGGCAGAGCAGTTGGATCTGGAAGGTCTGCGTGAATTAAAAGCACAGTATCCGGATTATGCAGTTGTCGCCTATATTAATACAACTTCAGAACTGAAAACAGAATGTGACGTATGCGTTACGTCCTCATCAGCAGTTGAAATCTGCAAAAAGCTGGAGCAGGATAAGATTTTATTTATTCCGGATCCGAACCTGGGACATTATGTGGCGGAAAAGCTTCCGGAGAAAACTTTTGCATTTTATAAAGGCGGATGTCCGAGACATATCGTGGTCAGTGCAAAAGATGTAGAAAAAGCCCGCGCAGCGCATCCGGATGCACTTTTCCTGGTACACCCGGAATGCCGTCAGGAAGTAGTAGAGCAGGCTGATTATGTAGGCTCCACCACAGGAATCATGAAATTTGCAAAGAAATCTGAACATAAAGAATTTATCATCGGAACAGAAAACAGCATTGTAGAGCATCTTCAGTTTGAATGTCCTGATAAGAAATTTTACCCGGTTGCAGTACAGCTTACATGCATGAATATGAAGGTTACCACCTTAATGGACATCTACAACTGCCTGAAAGGACAGGGCGGGGAAGAAATCCTCCTTCCGGAAAATATCATGGAAGGCGCCGGAAGATGCATTCACAGAATGGTGGAGCTGGGCGGCTGAATAATAATCTGAAATTTTCTGCTGGCTATTATGTCATGGAATTGATACAATAAAAGTAACGTTACTGAGAACAGTAACAAAGTAACTGCTCTGCAGTCTGATATCTTGGTATCTGTGAATAGAACAACAGATTGCTGAACAGTTACAGACAAAACAGCCTCAGGAGTAGAAAATTGAAAAACATACAGGCAGACATTAAATCAGGAAATTTTAAACAGGTGTATCTTCTCTATGGAGAGGAAGCATATCTGAAACAACAGTATAAACAGAATCTGGTAAAGGCACTGAATCCGGATGGGGATACTATGAACTTCAATCACTATGAAGGCAAGGGGATTGATGTAAAACAGTTGATCGACCTCTGTGAAACCATGCCATTTTTTGCAGAGCGCAGAGTTGTTTTGCTGGAAGATACAGGTTTTTTCAAAAATAAGTGTGAGGAACTGGCAGATTATATGAAAGAGCTGCCGGACTATCTGTATCTGGTTTTTGCAGAAACGGAAGTAGACAAGAGAAACCGCATGTACAAAGCAGTAAAAGCCTGCGGAAGTATTGCGGAATTTATCAGACAGGATGAAAAAACTCTGATGCGCTGGGCAGCAGGGATCCTGGGGAAAGCCGGAAAAAAGATCACCCAGAGAGACATGGAACTTCTGCTGACCAAAACAGGAACTGATATGGGGAATCTCAGGATGGAGATGGAGAAGCTTATCAGTTATACAGAAGGCAGGGATGTGGTGACTGCAGAGGATATTGAAGAAATCTGCACCACCCAGACAACCAACAGAATTTTTGATATGGTGCGTGCAGTAACAGAGAAAAATCAGAAGCGTGCACTGGAACTTTATTATGATCTGCTGACATTGAAAGAGCCACCGATGAGGATCCTGTTTCTTCTTGCGAAGCAGTATCGCCAGCTGCTGTTGGCAAAACAGTTTGCGGCAGCAGGACTTGCACAGACAGAAATAGCTTCGAAACTGGGAGTTCCCGGATTTGTTGTGAGAAACATTACAACATGTGCCAGAGCTTACACCATATCTGAACTGGAACAGGCAGTAAAAGATTTTGTGGATGCGGAAGAATCAGTAAAAACAGGACGACTGGAAGATAAGCTGAGCGTAGAATTACTGATCATTAAGTACAGCAGTAAAGTAAAATAAGAAAAACGGTAACTGCCGGATATTCTGGCAGTTACAAAAGATAATAACAAAAAAGACAGCCACATGACGGTGATGGCTGTCCTTTTTAATCATAAGCTTATAATTAAAAATTCAATCTATAATTAGTCAATGCTGTTAACAGCTTTAGCTAAACGGGCAACTTTTCTTGCGCAGTTGTTTTTATGATAAACACCTTTGGATGTAGCTTTGCTGATTGTGGAAACAGCATCCTTTAATGCTACTTCTGCAGCTGCCTTATCTTTATTTGCTACTGCTGCTTCAACTTTCTTCATAGAAGTTTTAACTGCAGATTTGATTGCTTTGTTTCTTGCTGCTTTAGTTCTGTTTACTAAAATTCTTTTCTTAGCAGATTTAATGTTAGCCAATTCGTACACCTCCAATTTAATTCGATAAAATATTATTATACTCCTGTCATAGAAACAGACACGGGCGCTCCTATGAACATGCTTATATATATTATCTCAAATAATCTTCCTTGTCAATACATATTTCCATAAAAAAAGCTAAAAATAGATATAAAAGATTGTTATAAGAACGGAGCAAACAGTAACAAATATTGAATGAAGTACGGAGGGAAAAGAGATGCTGGATAATTACGGAATAAGAACAGACCTGGCACTGGAGGCAACCGAACGGTTTACAGAGGAAAACGTAGAAGTCCGGGGAGTGGAGATCCACGAAGATTATAATGAAGAGAAAGATATCCGTACCACTGTGGTAAAAATCACCACAGAAAACGGTGCCCGGACAATGGGACGGCCCCAGGGAAGCTATATTACGATAGAAGCTCCGGGGCTTTCTGTACATGATGAGGATTATCACAGAGAAATTTCCCTAGAAATCGCCCGTCATTTACAGAATGTGATCAATCTGGAGCGTGAGTTGTCTATTCTGGTAGTAGGTCTGGGAAATTCAGCGATCACAGCCGATTCCCTGGGGCCTCATGTGGTAGAAAATCTTCATATAACGAGACATATGATAAGAGAGTATGGCCTGCAGAGTCTTGGAAAAGAAAAAATGCACCGTATCAGCGGAATTATCCCGGGAGTAATGGCGCAGACAGGGATGGAGACATCTGAAATCATACAGGGAATCGTGGCAGAGACAAAGCCGGACATAGTGATTGCCATTGATGCGCTGGCAGCAAGAAGCACCAGACGCCTGAACCGTACGATCCAGATCACAGACACAGGAATCAACCCGGGTTCCGGTGTAGGCAATCACAGAGTGGGGCTTACAGAAGAAAATCTGCAGGTAAAAGTGATCGGGATCGGAGTACCCACCGTAGTAGATGCGGCAACTATCGTCCATGATTCCATGGCACACCTTCTGGAAGCGCTGGAAGAGGCAGAACAGAAAGAATTTCTGGAAGAAATGATATCGCCCCATCTTCACACCATGTTTGTAACTCCCAAAGATGTGGATGAGACAGTAAAATACCTGAGTTTCACAATCTCAGAAGGACTGAACATGGCGTTTGAGGAAATAGGCGGCTGACCGGAAAATTGTTCCGTCAGTGTGAACAGGGTATAAATGGGAAAACATGGACATAGGATAAGTCAAGAGGTGATCCATGTGACAAACGTTCAGAAAGCGTTCTGCATTCTGCTTAGCATGTGCTTTTTTGCCACTCTGGCAGTATTGCCGGGGACATTTTTTACAGGAGAAAATGTGTACAGGCATCTGCCCCTGTACCGCTTTCTGGAAAAAAGAGCTCATATGAGTTCCTATGAAGATATTGAAACTTATAAAAAAATAGCAGGAGAAAACGGAAAATATCTGGGAGAGCGTGCACGGTCCGAACAATTGCTGGCAGAAAAAGGTGAATCTGAAGAATTACAGATATCAGAATCTACACCGGTACCGGAAAAAACAGCAATCCCCTCAAAAACAGTAAAATCAGCGAAAATATCAGAATCAGAACAAGCTTCAGAAAAAACAGAGAAGACACATAAGCCGGAAAAGGCAACTGTGTCACCGGAAAATCCTGAACCGGACAAATCACAGAAGCCGCCAAAGTCAGCAGCGCAGAATGACCAAAATATTCAGAACAGCACAGAAACCATTGCTGCTGCAGTTCCTCATCCAATAATCGACCTGTCCCCCGAAAAACTGGCAGATTATAATTATCTTCTGGGACAATTCTATATCGTAGATTCCAACACAGAAGCAGATGCCGTACAGATTAATGCCGGGGATTTTCTGAAACAGGACTTAAAAATTACCAAAGAAACCGATACCCCTCAGATTCTGATCTATCACAGCCATTCGCAGGAAACCTTTGCAGATTCCAGAGAAGGGGAAGAATCCGACACGATTGTAGGAGTAGGAGATTATCTGACACAGCTTCTCACAGAAAACTACGGTTATCAGGTAGTCCATCTCAAAGAGCAGTTTGACATGGCAGGCGGTGAACTGGACCGCAGCGCCGCTTATGATTATGCCCGCGATTATCTGGAACCCTACCTGCAGGAAAACCCGGATATCCAGGTGATCATAGACCTACACCGGGACGGCATCCCCGAAGACCGCCATCTTGTAACAGAAATCAATGGAAAACCCACAGCTCAGATCCTTTTTTACAATGGACTGAGTTATACGACATCCAAAGGTTCCCTGGACTATCTGCCAAATCCCTACATACAGCAAAACCTGGCATTTTCCTTCCAGCTGGAATATCAGGCAGCCCAATACTATCCTCAATTTTACCGGGGAATTTACCTTGCAGGTTACCGCTACAATCTCCACCTCCGTCCCCGCTCCCTTCTTCTGGAAGCCGGAGCCCAGACCAACACAGTCCAGGAAGTAAAAAATGCCATGGAACCATTTGCCGACATTTTAGACAAGGTACTGCAAGGATAAATTCTATAGCAATTCCATAAAATAATGCAATCAAGACAGTTCAGCAGAGTGCGAAGGACAAGGAAGATACCTGCAGGCGTGCTGACGCACGGCAAAGATAATAATTACCAGGATGTTTCTGTGCGTCCTTGTAGATAAACAGATGACAAACCCTTGCTCCATATGCTATAATACAGAATTAGCAAACCCATCAATTATAGTATATAAGAAAGAACTCAGGAGGGAATTCCTTAATGATAGACCAGAGCAAAATCAGAAATTTCTGTATTATTGCACACATAGACCACGGCAAATCCACTCTTGCCGACCGAATCATCGAAATGACCGGCACTCTGACAGAACGTGAAATGCAGTCACAGGTACTGGACAACATGGAACTTGAAAGAGAACGTGGAATCACCATTAAATCTCAGGCAGTACGAATCGTATACAAAGCCAAAGACGGCGAAGAATACATCTTCAACCTGATCGACACCCCCGGCCATGTAGACTTCAATTACGAAGTATCCCGAAGCCTTGCAGCCTGCGACGGTGCAATCCTGGTAGTAGATGCAGCTCAGGGAATCGAAGCCCAGACACTGGCAAATGTATATCTTGCCCTTGACCATGACCTGGATGTCCTTCCGGTCATCAACAAAATCGACCTGCCAAGTGCAGAACCGGATCGTGTGGTAAATGAAATCGAAGATGTCATCGGCCTTGAAGCCCATGACGCACCAAGGATTTCTGCCAAAACAGGACTTAATGTAGAAGAAGTCCTGGAACAGATCGTAACAAAGATCCCGGCACCTCATGGCGATGTAGATGCACCATTAAAAGCCCTGATCTTTGACTCCATTTATGATGCATACAAAGGCGTTATCGTATTCTGCCGTGTCATGGATGGCCGTGTGAAAAGAGGCACCCAGATCCATATGATGGCAACTGGCTTCACCACAGAAGTTGTGGAAGTCGGATATTTTGGTGCAGGTCAGTTTATTCCATGTGAGGAACTGACAGCAGGCATGGTAGGATACATCACTGCGAGTATTAAAAACCTTGGTGACACTCGTGTAGGTGATACAGTTACAGATAAGGAAAGACCATGTGCAGAAGCACTTCCGGGCTATAAGAAAGTAAACCCTATGGTATACTGCGGATTATACCCGGCAGACGGTGCCAAATACGGTGATCTGAGAGATGCTCTTGAGAAGCTTCAGCTCAATGATGCCTCTCTGTTCTATGAACCGGAGACATCCGTAGCCCTTGGCTTTGGTTTCCGATGTGGTTTTCTGGGATTGCTCCATCTTGAGATTATTCAGGAGCGTCTGGAAAGAGAATACAACCTTGATCTTGTGACCACAGCTCCCGGTGTTATTTATAAAGTATACAAAACTAACGGCGAAGTTATCAATCTGACAAACCCAAGCAATCTGCCGGATCCATCAGAGATTGAATACATGGAAGAACCAATGGTAAATGCCGAGATCATGGTAACAACTGAATTTATCGGTGCAATTATGGATCTTTGCCAGGAACGAAGAGGGCAGTATCTGGGAATGGATTATATGGAAGAAACACGTGCGCTTCTGAAATATAAGCTGCCGTTAAATGAGATTATCTATGATTTCTTTGATGCCCTCAAATCCCGCTCCAGAGGCTATGCTTCTCTGGATTACGAACTCTGCGGATATGAGCGCAGCGAGCTTGTGAAACTGGATATTCTGGTAAACAAAGAAGAAGTGGATGCTCTTTCCTTTATCGTACATGCAGATACAGCATATGAGAGAGGCCGTAAGATGTGCGAGAAATTAAAAGACGAGATTCCCCGCCAGCTTTTTGAGATTCCGATCCAGGCAGCTGTCGGAAGCAAGATTATTGCCAGAGAGACAGTCAGAGCCATGCGTAAGGATGTACTTGCCAAATGTTACGGCGGTGATATTTCCCGTAAGAAGAAACTTCTGGAGAAACAGAAGGAAGGTAAGAAACGTATGCGTCAGGTAGGCAATGTGGAGATTCCGCAGAAAGCATTTATGAGTGTATTGAAACTGGATGATAAATAAAGTATGAATGGTAACTATTCGGCAGCCTGCTGTCCACATAACTGTGAAGGTACTGAACAGTTATCTGTGAATAGTGCTCATCTCAACAGAAGGTTAAAATATTGAAGAAAATGATTAAGCGAAAAACAGTTATACTATGTATGTTATTGCTTGGAATTTCTGTCTCCGGATGTGGGAAAACCAGGGAGGTAGATGAAGCGTCCTCCAAAGTGATCCAGATCAGTGTTGCGCCGGAAGAGACAAGTCCCACTCCGGCACCGGATCAGGTAGCTTCCGCAGCAGTTACCACCAATGGTAATCTAACAATGGTAAATACGTATCTGGCAGAGCAGGATGCAGCAGGTATCTCATCTGCGGAAAGTTCAGACAGCCAAAGTGATGCCGACAGTACAGATAACAGTGTCGACTCAGCAGATAACAATGAGCAAGACAGCAGTACATCAGATACTGAGGAATAGAAAACAGGTCATAACAGGAGCAGATTACAATGGAGAGAAGGAATATCACAGATTCTCCCATGGAAATCTATATCCACATTCCATTTTGCGTAAAAAAATGTGATTACTGTGATTTCCTTTCCGGTCCGTCAGGTCCAAAGGAGCAGGCTGATTATGTAGATGCTCTGCTTGAAGAAATCAATGCAGCAGAAGAAGGAAAAGGAAGGAGTGTATCCTCTGTATTTATTGGAGGGGGCACTCCTTCTGTTTTGGATGAGAGATTCATAGGAGAAATTTTAAATCATATAAGACGAAAATTTCAGATTGCGGATCATGCTGAGATCACCATAGAAGTAAACCCGGGGACTGCAGACAGAAACAAACTGCAGGCATACAGAACATATGGAATCAACCGCCTGAGCATAGGTTTACAGTCGCCGGATGACAGAGAACTGAAGATCCTTGGAAGAATCCACAATTATGAGCAGTTTCTGGAGACTTACAGAAGTGCAAGAGAGGCAGGGTTCGACAATATCAATATTGATCTGATGAGTGCGATCCCGGATCAGACTTATGAAGGATGGATCCACAATCTTCGCACTGTTGCAGGACTGGATCCGGAACATATTTCCGCATACAGCCTGATCATTGAGGAGGGCACACCTTTTGCATCGCGGACGCTGAATTTGCCGGATGAAGATGCGGAGTACAATATGTATGAGGCAACAGCACAGATTCTGAGAGAATATGGCTTTGAGCAGTATGAGATTTCCAATTACGCAAAGAAAGGCAGAGAATGCAGGCATAACGTGGGCTATTGGATCCGACAGGATTATCTGGGGTTTGGCCTGGGAGCTTCCTCTCTTTATGGAAAGGAACGTTTTGCCAATACACAGGATATGAAAAAATATCTGGAAAACAGCAGAACTCCGGAAAAAATAAGAGAAAAAGAGCCGCCCCTCACCAGAGAGGATGAGATGGCGGAGTTCATGTTTCTGGGACTTCGTATGACCAGAGGAATCTCAAAAGCTGAGTTTGAGCGACAGTTTGGCAGTGAAATAGATGCAATATACGGGGATGTTCTGAGAAAATATAAGTCAATGGGACTGCTTTTGGAAGAAAAAGGAAGGATTTTTCTGAGCAGAGATGGAATCCATGTAAGCAATTCCGTTATGGCGGATTTTTTGCCGTAAACGCCTTGACGAACAAATGTTCCTGTATTATACTGATGCCATGAGGATTGCGGGGCAGCGAAACTGCGCACAATCCATGAATATCATAACATACGAAAAAGGTGTAACTGTTAAGGTAAGAAACAGTTATTATTTATAAATGAGAAACAGGAGGCCCACAATGGCAGCAGATACAACGAAGAAGCACTTTATCAGGATCAGAGGTGCCAATGTTAATAATCTTAAGAATTTAAGTGTGGATATTCCCAGAGACAAGTTTGTGGTATTTACAGGACTGAGTGGCTCCGGTAAATCTTCACTGGCTTTTGATACCATCTATGCAGAGGGACAGCGCCGTTATATGGAATCTCTCTCTTCCTATGCAAGACAGTTCCTTGGACAGATGGAGAAGCCGGATGTGGAGAGCATCGAAGGTCTGCCGCCGGCCATTTCCATTGATCAGAAATCTACCAACCGCAATCCCCGTTCCACAGTAGGAACAGTGACAGAAATCTATGATTATTTCCGACTTCTGTATGCCAGAGTGGGAATCCCTCATTGTCCGAAGTGCGGAAGAGAGATTAAGAAGCAGACAGTTGACCAGATGGTAGACAGTATCATGTCTTTTCCGGAGAGAACGAAGATCCAGCTTCTGGCGCCTGTTGTGCGGGGGCGCAAGGGAACTCATGCAAAGCTTCTGGAGCAGGCAAAGAGAAGCGGATATGTACGTGTGCAGATTGACGGAAACCTGTATGAGCTTTCCGAGGAGATCAGTCTGGACAAGAATATCAAGCATAATATAGAGATTGTGGTAGACCGTCTGATCGTGAAGCCCGGGATTGAGAAAAGACTCTCAGATTCCATTGAGACAGTGCTGGATCTGGCAGAGGGCCTTCTGATGGTAGATACTATGGATGGAAATATCCATAATTTCAGCCAGAGCTTTTCCTGCCCTGACTGCGGTATCAGTGTGGATGAGATTGAACCGAGAAGCTTTTCTTTCAATAATCCTTTTGGTGCCTGCCCGGATTGTCTGGGACTTGGGTATAAAATGGAATTTGATATTGATCTGATGATCCCGGATAGATCTCTGAGTATCCTGGATGGTGCCATTGTGGTCACAGGATGGCAGTCCTGCACAAATGAGGGAAGCTTTTCCAGGGCAATCCTGGATGCTCTTGCCAGAGAATATGATTTCAGCCTGGCAACACCTTTTGAGGAGTATCCGGAGAAGATACAGGACATTCTGATCAACGGAACTAATGGACATTCTGTAAAGGTTTACTATAAAGGGCAGCGCGGAGAGGGCGTTTACGATGTGGCGTTTCCGGGGCTGATCCGAAATGTGGAGCAGCGTTACAGAGAGACAGGCTCTGATGCCATGAAGCAGGAGTATGAATCTTTCATGCGCATTACTCCATGTAAAACCTGTAAAGGTCAGAGACTGAAGAAGGAATCACTGGCTGTGACTGTGGCGGATAAGAATATTTATGAGGTCACCAATCTTTCCATAGAGAAGCTGAAAGCCTTTCTGGCGGATATGCAGCTCTCCGAGCAGCAGCAGCTTATCGGCAGACAGATTCTGAAGGAAATCAGGGCAAGGGTAAGTTTCCTGTCAGATGTAGGACTGGATTATCTTTCATTGGGACGTGCGACAGGAACTCTTTCCGGCGGCGAGGCGCAGAGAATCCGTCTGGCTACCCAGATTGGTTCCGGGCTGGTAGGAGTTGCCTATATTCTGGATGAACCGAGTATCGGACTTCACCAGAGGGATAATGACAGACTTCTTGGTTCTCTGATGAAACTGCGTGATCTTGGAAACAGCCTGATCGTTGTGGAGCATGATGAAGATACCATGCGTGCCGCAGACTGTATTGTAGATATAGGTCCCGGTGCAGGGGAACATGGCGGACAACTGGTTGCCATGGGAACTGCAGAGGATTTGATGAAGAATGAGGATTCCATCACAGGAGCTTATCTGAGCGGAAAATTAAAAATCCCGATACCTTTGGAGAGACGGAAGCCAACCGGTTTTCTTACTGTCAAGGGGGCGGCAGAGAATAATCTCAAGAATATCGATGTGAAGATACCTCTTGGGATCATGACCTGTATCACAGGAGTTTCGGGCTCAGGTAAGAGCTCTCTGATCAATGAGATTCTTTATAAACGCCTGGCAAGAGATCTGAACCGGGCAAGAGTGATTCCGGGAAAACATAAGGATATTCTGGGAACAGACCAACTGGATAAGGTTATCAATATTGACCAGTCACCTATTGGCCGTACTCCACGTTCCAATCCTGCGACTTATACCGGGGTATTTGACCAGATCAGAGATCTTTTTGCAGCAACAGCAGATGCCAAGGCAAAAGGATATAAGAAAGGACGATTCAGTTTTAATGTAAAGGGCGGAAGATGTGAGGCATGCAGCGGTGACGGTATTATCAAAATTGAGATGCATTTCCTTCCGGACGTATATGTACCATGCGAGGTCTGCAAAGGTAAGAGATATAACAGAGAAACCCTGGAAGTAAAGTATAAGGATAAGAATATTTACGATGTGCTGAATATGACGGTGGAGGAAGCACTGACTTTTTTTGAGAATGTTCCTTCTATTAAAAGAAAGATACAGACTCTTTATGATGTAGGACTTTCCTATATCCGGCTGGGACAGCCGTCCACAGAGCTTTCCGGAGGAGAGGCACAGAGGATCAAGCTTGCCACAGAGCTGAGCAAGCGCAGCACAGGTAAGACTATCTACATTCTGGATGAGCCTACCACAGGTCTGCATTTTGCGGATGTGCATAAGTTGGTGGAGATTCTGAAACGATTATCGGAGGGCGGTAATACAGTAGTTGTGATCGAGCATAATCTGGATGTGATTAAGACCGCAGATTATATCATTGATATCGGACCGGAGGGTGGAGACAAAGGAGGTACCGTAGTTGCTCAGGGAACTCCTGAGGAGGTTGCACAGTCACCGGTTTCCTATACCGGAAAATATGTAAAGAAATATCTGAAATAATCTTGAAATCATATTGCAGGACTTTCTTTTTAAATGGAAGTTGTATATAATAGAAGAGATTATTTATAGCAATTCTCGTAAATAATATATTTTGATCCGGCTTATCAGGATGTGAAGCCCTGTTGGACTGTTTTGATCGCATTATTTTATGGAGTTGTTATAACTAAACCGGATAAGTCCCCGGTAGAGACTGTAAAAAGTAATGATCAGTTGAAGGGGATGAGGAGAACGTAAGAACAGAAAGGGGATTTCCATGCCGACAAGTGATATTGGAATTGACCTGGGAACCAGGAACAGTCTGGCTTATTCTACAGGAAAGGGGCTTGTGCTAAATGAGCCTTCGATCGTAGTTTATGATAAAAATACAGAGAAGATACGTGCAATCGGTGAAGAAGCCCGTCTGATGGAAGGGCGCATTACTTCAGATATGGAGATCATCCGTCCCATCAGACAGGGCGTGATCGTTGATTATACAGTTACAGAGAAGATGTTGAAATACTTTATATCCAGAGCAATAGGAAGAAGAGCTTTCCGCAAGCCCAGGATCAGTATCTGTGTTCCCAGTGGAATTACAGAGATTGAGAAAAAGGCAGTGGAGGAAGCAACCTATCAGGCTGGTGCCAGAGATGTCTATATGGTGGAGGAACCTATAGCTGCGGCAATCGGAGCCGGGGTGGATGTGACCAAGCCCTTTGGAAATCTGGTCGTAGACATTGGAGCCGGAACTTCGGATGTTGCGGTTATCTCTCTTGCGGGGGTTGTGGTTTCCGCTTCTGTGAAAGTTGCAGGGGACACTTTTAATCAGGCTATACTGAACTATGTGAGAAAGAATCATGGACTTTTTATCGGAGAAGATATGGCAGAGAAGATCAAAATTCAGATTGGTACGGCTATAGAGGAATCAAATCCGAGAACAATGGAAGTAAAGGGGAGAAATGTGATCACCGGTCTGCCGAAGACAGTGACACTTACCTCAGAAGAAATACGTGTGGCGTTAAAGGATGCTACAAGCCAGATTGTGGAGACTGTTCATGGAATTCTGGAAAAGACACCGCCGGAACTGGCTGCGGATATTGTAGACAGAGGAATCGTACTTACAGGCGGCGGTGCCCTTCTTCATGGGATGGATACACTGATCGAGCAGAGAACCGGGGTAAGTACACTGACTGTGCAGGATGCAATGAGCGTGGTCGCAGTGGGAACCGGTAAGTATGCAGAGGTAATGGCACGTTTTGACGGATAAAGCAGGAGGTACTGCACAGTGCAGTGCCTTTTTGCGTTGTCAGAGGCTCAAAGAAGCAGGAGGTGTGGAGAAAAGCACATGAGTGAAACTGTCACAGGATACATAGATCATGTTATTTTCAGAAATGAAGATAACGGATATACAGTTATGGTACTGAAAGGTACAAAAAAAGAGGAAGAGCTGACCTGCGTGGGAAGTTTCCCTGCGATCACACAGGGGGCATCTATTGAAGCAACCGGAGTATATATCCATCATCCGGTATATGGCAAACAGTTTCAGATCAGTTCTTTTACAGAGAAGATGCCGGAGGATACATATGGAATAGAACGTTATCTGGGTTCGGGCGCCATCAGGGGAATCGGTGCTGCACTGGCTGCCAGGATCGTGCGGAAGTTTGGAGATGACACACTCCGTATCGTAGAAGAAGAGCCGGAGCGGCTTGCAGAGGTAAAGGGGATCAGTGAGAAAAAAGCCCGGGAGATCGCTGCGCAGGTAAGTGAGAAGGCAGAGATGCGAAAAGTAATGATCTTTCTGCAGAAATATGGGATTTCCCTGAACCTGGGCGCAAAGATTTATCAGAAATATAAGGAATCTGTCTATACGATCCTTCAGGAGAATCCTTACAGACTTGCGGAAGATATTTCCGGTGTGGGATTTAAGATTGCTGATGAGATTGCTGCCAGAGTCGGTATTCACGCAGACTCAGATTACAGAATCCGCAGCGGAATGCTGTATACTCTTCTGCAGGCTTCGGGAGAAGGACATACTTATCTTCCGAGGGAACAGTTATTTACAAGATGTGCCAGACTTCTGGGAGTAGATGAATCCTATATGGAGAAACATCTTATGGATATGGTTATTGACAGGAAGCTGGTGCTGAAAGAAAAAAGCGGAGAAACTATCGTTTATCCGGCACAGTATTATTATCTGGAACTGAACACTGCCAGGATGCTTAATGAACTGAATATTGTGTGTCCTGAGGATAAAGAGCTTGTCAGGCACAGAATTGAGCTGATCGAGAAAGAGACAGGAACTGTTCTGGATGAAATGCAGAAGAAAGCAATCACTGAAGCAGCGGATCATGGACTCTTTATTCTTACAGGAGGCCCCGGTACAGGTAAAACGACAACGATCAATGCGATCATCCGCTTTTTTGAGGGAGAAGGTGCAGAGATTCGGCTGGCTGCACCTACCGGACGTGCTGCAAAGAGAATGACAGAGACTACCGGATATGAGGCGCAGACAATTCACCGTCTGCTGGAACTGAATGGAATGCCGGAAGAAGAGAGGGACGGGCATTCAGCTAAATTCGAGAGGAATGCGCAGAATCCGCTGGAGGCAGATGTGATCATTATTGATGAAATGTCTATGGTGGATATCCATCTGATGCATTCTCTTCTTCTTGCAGTGGTAGCAGGAACCAGACTGATCCTTGTGGGGGATGAGAATCAGCTTCCGAGTGTAGGCCCGGGCAATGTGCTGAGAGATATTATCCGAAGCAGATGTTTCCATGTAGTGGAACTGACTAAGATATTCAGACAGGCATCAGAGAGTGATATTGTTGTAAATGCTCATAAGATAAATAAGGGAGAACAGGTTCAGATCAATAATAAGAGCAGAGATTTCTTTTTTCTGAAGAGATATGATGCAGATATCATTATAAGAGTAGTGATCGCGCTGATCCAGGAGAAACTGCCGCGCTATGTAGATGCCAAACCCTTTGAGATACAGGTACTGACACCTATGAGAAAGGGACTTCTGGGAGTAGAGCGGCTGAACCAGATCCTGCAGAGATACCTGAATCCGCCGGAAGACGGGAAATCCGAGAGGGCGGTTGGAGACCGGCTGTTCCGCACAGGGGACAAGGTCATGCAGATCAGAAATAATTATCAGATGGAATGGGAAATCCGGGGACGATATGGGGTTGTCATTGAGAAAGGCGTGGGAGTATTTAACGGAGACACCGGAATCCTCAGGGAAATCAATGAATTTGCTGAGACAGCAGAAGTGGAATTTGAGGATGGACGTTTTGCAATGTACTCGTTCAAACAGCTGGAGGAACTGGAACTTGCATATGCTATTACAATCCACAAGTCTCAGGGATCTGAGTATCCGGCAGTCATACTTCCATTGCTTTCCGGACCACAGATGCTTTTAAACAGGAACCTTCTTTATACCGCAGTTACCAGAGCAAGAAAATGTGTGACGGTTGTGGGAAAAGAGGAGACCTTTGCAGAGATGATACGCAATGAAAAACAGCAGAAGAGATACAGTGCACTGGATGAACGGATCAGAGAACTGAGTGAGACTACAGGGGATAATAATACAGATGGTGAAGAATGATATTGCAGACTGTGATCTGATGACTGAATAATAACAGAGAAAAAATTTATTCCGATAATATGAAAAAAACAGAAATACAGAGGATAGCAAAACAAAGAGTAAAATAGTGGAAGGAAATGGAAATGAAACGGTTTCTGAACATGGTTGCTGATATTTTTTACCCGAGATGCTGTCCGGTCTGTCAGAAAATACTGGCAGATCAGCGAAGGATGATCTGTCCGGAATGCGAGAAAGAACTTCGTCCGATTGGTCATCCCAGATGTTATAAATGTGGAAAACCCATAGAAACAGGGGAATACTGCAGAGACTGTCAGAAACACAGGCATATGTATGAACAGGGAAGAGGTATTTTTGTTTATGATGGCATAATGAGAAGATCTGTTACCAGATATAAGTACTATGGATGCAGAGAATACGGTGATTTTTACGCCAGAGCAATGTATCGATATGCACAGAAAGAATTGCGGGAATGGAAGCCGGATCTGATCGTGCCGGTTCCGGTACACAGGTCGAAGGAGCGGCAGAGAGGTTTTAATCAGGCTGCATATCTGGCGGAGAAACTCGGTCATTATACCGGGATTTCCACAGATGTCAATATTGTGCAGAAAGTTTTAAAGACAAAGTCGCAGAAAAAACTGAATGCTTTGCAGAGAAGAAAAAACCTGGAAAAAGCGTTCTGCGTGACCGGAGATGTCAGGGGAAAGAATATCCTGGTGATAGATGATGTGTATACAACAGGAAGTACGATCGATGCAATGGCCGGATGCCTGAAGAGAAAAGGTGCCGGAAATGTTTATTTTCTTACGGTTTGCATAGGCAGGAGATAAGAAAAAACACTTTTCATACATAATGATATATGTTACAATTAATCTGTATGATTATATGAATGATATCAGGTTGTTGCTGAGAACAGAGTGAACAGTAATAGCGGATTATAGCAAAAGGAAAAGCATACAGTAAGGAGTAATTTATGTTAAATGAAGAGAAGATAAAAATCATGAATAAACTTGCCATGTATGAACAGGGGGAAGGAAAGAAATATCTTCCGGTCAGCAGGTACTACCGTAGTGATTATATCGGACTTGCCATGATTAAGAATTTTTTCCTTGTTACGATTGGGTATTGCCTGATTCTGGCCGGTATCGCAGCATATTTTGCTGAATATCTGATAGATAATGTTCATAAGATGAACCTTGTTTCACTGGGCGTGGAAGTTATTCTGGGGTATGTGGCAGTGCTGGTACTGTTTTCTGTCCTGACATATATCCAATATACGGTGAAATACCACAAAGCAAAGAAAAGTGTGAAAAATTATTATGAAGAACTTACACAATTAAGTAAAATCTACGGTCGCGAAGATAAAAAATCTTCAGCCAGAGGAGTTACAGGAGGATATAAAAAATGACAGCATTACTCGAATTAAAACAGCGAATAAAGAATTTATACAGCCAGTATGAGATTTATATCCTGCCTGTCTTACGTTTCGTTCTGGCAATGGTTTATTTCATATGGATCAATACCAATATGGGATATATGAAGCAGATCGATAATATATTTATTGTTCTGATCCTTGCACTGATCTGTTCCATTCTTCCTTCAGGTGTAATGATTTTTGTAGGATTTGCCCTGATGGTCGCACATGGTTATGCACTGGGGATAGAAGTTGCAGGTTTTATGCTTGTGCTGATCCTGTTTATGGCAATTCTCTTCCTGAGATTCAGTTCAGACAATAATTTAGTACTTGTATTTACACCGCTTTCCTTTGGGTTCAGTGTTCCGACGCTTCTTCCTATCGGAAGCGGACTTTTGTGCAATGCGTTTTCTGCACTTCCTGCAGGCTGCGGAGTGATTATTTACTATTTTATCCGTTTTATACGTGTACAGCATAAACTTCTGGAAAACCCGGATGTTGCCATAGCTGACAAATTAAAACTTCTGACAGATGGAATCGTGCAGAACTGGGGAATGTGGATCACAGTGATTGCCTTTATCGCAGTGATTCTGCTGGTGAATCTGATACGTACCCGCTCTTTTGACTATGCATGGAGAATTGCCATTATTGCAGGTGGAGTTGTGTATGTTCTGATGATTATTGCAGGTGGATTTTATTTTAGACTGGATATTGATGTTGTTACGCTGATCATTTATACAGTGATCTCTGTGGTGATAGGATTACTTCTTGAATTCTTTGTATTTGGTGGTGACTATACCCGTACCGAGAGACTGGAATATGAGGATGATGAATATTATTATTATGTAAAAGCAGTGCCGAAAGCCTGTGTCACAACATCTGAAAGAAGTATAAAGAAGATTAACGGAAGTTCTGCAAAGGATGAAAGACCGGCACAGGATAACGTTGTTTCTTATGCGAATCCTATTTTTCATGGTGATGAGAAAGCAGTGACGACAGATGAGGCTGCAGCACCTGTAGAGAGAAAGAAAGATATTGACAGCGTGGATTTTGAGAAGAAACTGGAAGAATCATTAAAAAATCTGTAAAAAGCAGTTTCCGGTAACGATGAGACATACGAGCCAAAATTCCATTGCCGCAGGCAATCTGGAATGAATTTTGGCTACGTTACTGTGAACGGAGTGAACAGTAACACAAAATCCACTGAAAACATTTTCAACGATAAGATATATAAAAATGATAAGGAAAGGAGAGCCATATGCAGGATTTTTCAGGAAATTTGATAGAAACATTATCAAGACTGGCATTTCCTAAGATTGGGATTATAGATATCATACAGATTGCACTGATCGCTTTTTTTGTATATCAGTTCATGGTATGGATCAAATATACTCATGCATATACACTTCTGAAAGGAATACTGGTCGTTCTCCTCTTCATTCTGATCGCGTATATTTTCAGGATGAATACGATTCTGTGGATTTTTTCAAATCTGGCAAGTACACTGATCGTAGGTGTGATCGTTATTTTTCAGCCGGAGCTCAGAAAAGTTCTGGAACAGCTTGGACAAAAGCGAATCATGGCTTCACTGATACCTTTTGATGCAGGTAAAGAGGTGAAGGAAAGATTTACGGATAAAACCATCAGTGAGCTGGTCAAAGCATGTTTTGATATGGGAGAAGTTAAGACCGGAGCACTGATCGTAATTGAGCAGAATGAGCTGCTGACCGATTATATAAGAACAGGTATTAATCTGGATGCAATCCTTACCAGTCAGCTTCTGATCAATATATTTGAACATAACACACCACTTCATGACGGAGCTGTTATTGTAAGAGAGAACAGGATTGTGGCTGCAACATGCTATCTTCCACTGTCTGATAATATGGAACTGAGCAAACAGCTTGGAACGCGGCACAGGGCAGGTGTGGGGATCAGTGAGCAGACAGATTCTGTTACGATCATTGTATCAGAGGAAACCGGTCAGGTATCTGTAGCGCAGGGAGGAAAGCTGACCAGAAGTGTAAACAGTGCAAAACTCAGAGAAATCCTGGTCAGAGCGCAGAATAAGCAGGTTGTAGACAACAGCAAACTTCGCCATTTACTGAAAGGAAGAGTGAAGCATGAAGAAGCGAAAAATAACAGATAATATACCTCTGAAAATCATGTCTGTCGCAATAGCTGTTGTGCTATGGCTGATCGTTGTAAACATAGATAATCCGACAGGAACCAATTACTATACGCTCAATGATGTGGAACTGATCAACAAGGAATATGTGGAATCTTCAGATACCATCGGTAAGATGTGTATGCCGGAACAGAACCAGGATTCCATAAAAGTTGCGATCACTGCAACCAAGAAGATCAGAGACAAGATCAAAGTCACAGACATCTCTGCGGTAGCTGATCTTCAGCAGGCGGTAAGCCTGGATACAAATCCGGTTATGGTTCCTATTACCGTTACCTGTTCTGTACCGGGGGTATCTCCCAGTGATATCAAAGTTACTCCTCAGAATCTCAGTGTAAATCTTGATGAAAAAGAGACACAGGAGTTTGTGGTAAATGTCAGCAGAGGTGATACGAAACCGGGCAAAGATTATGAAGTAGGAAGTCTGACTGCCAGTCCGGAGAAAGTAAGGATTACAGGCCCGAAGACGCTGATCAATAAAATAGATAAGGTAAATGCTTCCATTGAACTGGATGGGAATACAGAGGATTTTACACAGGATGTAAACCTTACGATCATTGATAAGAATCAGGAGGTACTTACCGATTCTGAAATGAATTCATTGCGGATTGAGAATAATGCAAAAGTAACAGTGACTGCAAAATTATGGAAAATCCGTCAGGGAGTGCAGATATCTGCAGATTATGTAGGGACACCGGCTGAAGGATATCAGGTTGGGGCTGTGAGAACAGTGCCGGATACGATCAGTGTAGCAGGCAGTGCAGAAGGTCTTGAAAGTCTTGCGGATAATAATAATGTGATCACTATACCGGAAGACAGTATTGATATTTCCGGTGAATCCGAAGATGTGGAGAAAAAAATCAGTCTTACGAATCTTCTGCCGGACAATGTGAAACTTACCAGTGACTCCAGTGAAGATGTATGGGTGACTGTAAGTATTCTTCCGGCCGGAAGCAGAGAGTTTGAATTTCCGACTAAGAATATAGAGGTTAAGAATAAACCGAAAGATCTGCAGGTAACATTTGAGACTGCGCAGATAGAAGTGAGAATCAAATCAGATAACAAAGATCTGGATGATCTGAATAATGACAAAGACATTAAGGCATCTATAGATCTGGATGGCAAAAAAGAAGGAAGTTATGAAGTCCCGGTTGAGATAGTCTTGCCGGATGGTTATGAGACAGTGGAAGATGTGACTACGGAAGTAGTGATTTCATCAGGGACTGCTGTTGATGACAGTAAGGAAAACAAGGAATAAAAGAATTCTCCACTTACAGAAGGGGTAGTAACAATATAAGAGGAACAGTGAAATGGTCAGTAAAAAAGTGACAGTTAAAAATCCCACAGGTCTTCATCTGAGACCTGCGGGGATTTTGTGCAATGAGGCAATGAAATACCAGTCACAGATAACATTTGTCTACGATGGGGGCATGGCAAATGCAAAGAGTGTACTGAGTGTACTTGGTGCATGCGTAAAATGCGGAAATGAGATAGAACTTACCTGTGAAGGTGTTGATGAACAGGAAGCCCTGGATCATCTTGTTGCTGCTATTGATAGCGGCCTTGGCGAGTAGAAAGCTGCTGTGCACAAACAGAGTGAACAGTAACCATAAAGTAACATGAATAAAAGAGGAGGAACTTATTGTGAAAAGAAGATTAGTTGCGGTTACATTGAGTCTTATTATGACAATGGCAACTGTCAGTGAAGCAGGTGCTGCTGCATTTACTTCACCTGATACAGCTCCGGCTGTTGCCACACAGACAGATGCAGAAGAAGTAAATGTTACAGAAGAAACTTCTGAAACAGAAGCAGACGCTTTTTCAGATGGAGATGATGGGACAGCAGTACCATCACAGGAACAGACAGACGACGCATTTACAGCGGGAACGGATACGGCTGCTGCATTGCCGGACGAGACGCCGTCAACAGCAGATGCTACGGATGCCGTTGGAGCCGCTGTAGTGAAAGCTGAGGACTGGGTAAGCACAGAGAATGGCTTTAAACTGCGCAAACCTGCAAAAAATCAGGATACAGCAAATACAGATGATCAGAAAGCAGCAACAGCAGCACTACCCGATGAGGAGATGCTGTCTGAGACTGACGGATTCTCAGGAGATCAGACAGAATCATCTGAAACAGCAGTGGCTGAAACAGATACAACAGCTGTGACAGCAGAGGTTACAGCAATGGAAACACCAGCAGCAACGGATACAGTGTCTGTAACAAATGAAGAATTTTATACAGTGGCAGACGGAATTGTAAAGATCAGCACAGAGTATAAAGGGGAAACCCATACAGGATATTATCTGTTTGATGAAGAGGGAATCCTTGTAACTGGACAGGCTGAGGTAAAAGAAAAATCTTCAGCTGATGAAGAACCGACATCAGATGCAGCTCAGTCAGCAGGAGAAGATGCCACAGGGGAAGAAACAGAAGCCCAGGCAAATCAGTCCTATTTTACAACTGCAGATGAGGCTGTTGTTTATACCGGATGTGAAGGAGAAGCGATAACTCCATATACATCTACAGTAGGCCAGCAGGAGAAGAGTGTATGGAAATGGACAGGAACATATTTCCAGTACTACGATGAGAATGGTAATCTGGAGACAATTGCACAGCTTGAAGCGAAAGCAAAAGCAGCAGGTACATATACCGGATATTTCAAGATCAATGAGGATTATTACTGCCTTGATTCTGAAGGTAAGCCACAGACAGGAGAGATCACCCTCACAGTTAACGGCGAATCAAACCTGTATTATTTTGATCCTGCAAGCAGCGACATTCCCGGAAAAATGTTCCACAATGGATGGCTTCGTTCAGATACCACTAAGGGAGAGCGCTGGCTGTATTTTAAAAAGGGAAATATTCCGGCAGACATCGGTAAATATTATAAGCGTGGCGTAGTTGCCACAGCTATCCCGGAGAAAGGAACCGGAGATTACTTGCTGGATGCCAATGGATATGTTCTGAAATCAGTGATGAAGAAGGCTCAGAATGGTGCATATTACTGTACCGACAGTAACGGCCAGATTTATAGAAATAAACTTGTAAAATACGGCAATTTCAGATATTATTTTGGCTCAAACGGAAAGCGGGCAACCTGGACAAAGAGATGGGCAAAAGCAGGCGATCATTACTATTACTTTGGAAGTACTCCGGGTCGTGTTGTTGAGAAACATGGCTGGCAGAAACTTGTCAGCACCAGTGGCAAATTCCTTGGCTGGCTGTATTTTGATTCCAAGGGAAATCATTATACGGATAAGTGGACTTCCGCAGGTTATTATTTTAAACCATCAGGAAAGCTTGCAAGCGGTTTGACAGAAATCGATGGAAAGAAATATATATTTGAATCATCTACATCCGCAGAACACAAAGGTAAAGTATATAAGAGCACAATGGTGCGCTATAAAAAGAAATGGTATATCGCATCCTCTAAGGGAAGCCTGTATAAGAGCGGATGGAGAAAATACAGCGGCAATTACTATTATCTTAAAGAATGTGTGGTTCAGACAAATCAGTTTATGAAAAAGAATGGAGTAAACGGTTATCTGGATGCAAACGGTAAATATACAAGAGGATGGGTAATTGTAAGTAATGCTAAAAACCTGGTGAGATATATCGATCCGTCAGGAAACGGATTTGCAAGAAATAAGAGTATGAGAGTTAATGGAATTCTGTATTACTTTGACAGTAACGGATACCGTATCACTGATCTGACAAACAGATACAGAGGACCGTATTCTGTTCAGGTGGACAGAGTAAACGGAGTTATGACTGTTTATGCTGATTCAGCCAGAACAATTCCTGTTAAGACGATCAGGGTATCTGTAGGTTTAGCAGGAACACCAACTCCGACCGGTAACTTTACACTGAGCAGAAGCCTGAGGTGGCAGCCTCTTATGGGACCATCCTGGGGACAGTATGGAACTCATGTAGACGGTGCCGGACAGGGAGGAATCTTTGTTCATTCTGTAGCCTGCGGCCAGGCAAACTCATATAATCTTCCGGCAGTAGAGTACAATAAGCTTGGATCTCCCGCATCACATGGATGTATCAGAACCTGTGTGGCAGATGCGAAGTGGGTTTATGAGAACTGTAATGGCGCACCGATCAGTATTATTGATGGTAAATATAAAGCAGATGATGCAATGAAAGGACCTCTTGGAAAGAAAGCACTGACTCCGTTAAGAGGAGCTGCTAATTTTGATCCTACAGATCCGGCTGTCTGATCCGGATATTTCTGCCAGGATAAATAAACATAATTGCTTATAGAAACGAAATATGCAAAACGGCTGCACAGAGCAAGAAATGTGCAGCCGTTTTTGGGTATATATCAGGGATTATCTTGCGAAAATGTAATATAGTGTGTATAATATGTTAATAGTATTGTAATAAAATGGACGTTTATTAGAAGACAGGAGTAGAAAGATGAAAAGAGATTTTTTAAAAATCAGAAAAAGGCTTATTGTTGGTTGTCTGGCAGCTGCGATAGCTGTAGCGCAGCCTGTAAGCTCTGTTTTTGCAAATCCGCATTATGACAGACGTGATACAGTGGCTGAGGAGGAATTTATTTATTCTGCAAGAACTTCCGGTACAGAGTCATCAAGAAAAAAAGTGAACTCCAAAGCATGGAAAAAGATCAACGGTGTCTGCTATAACGGAAGTGGTGAAATCATTCCGGGTGCGATAACCAGAGGCATGGATGTCTCTGAATGGCAGGGCAATATTGACTGGAAACAGGTAAAGAGGTCTGATATAGATTTTGCGTTTGTCCGGATCTCCTATGGCCTGACTCACGAAGATTATACCTATGATGAGAATATGACAAATGCAGAACTTGCCGGAGTACCCACAGGCACCTATGTGTACAGTACAGCCTTATCGACAACTACCGCATTAAAGGAAGCACAGCTTGCCATCAGCAAAATGCAGGGTTACAAGGTTTCCTATCCGGTCGTATATGATCTGGAGTATGCAAAAGCAAGTAAGCTTTCTGCAAAAACAGTCTCAGAGATGGCACTGACCTTCTGCAATGAAGTGCGCAGGGCCGGATATTATCCAATGGTTTACTGCAATACCAACTGGTATGATAATTACATAGACTGGTCCTTATTATCAGGAGTGGATGTATGGATCGCAAGATATGGGGACACGATTCAGGCACCTGATAAGGAACGGTACAATTATACAATATGGCAGTCCACAGACGGTAACCGGGAAAGCGGACTGAATAGTACCAGCGGACTGGTAGCAGGAATTCCTGCAGGCAATGATGTTGATATGGATTTTGGCTATGTGGACTATACAAAGAAAATTACGCCGAGATGGAAATCTCTGCATTCCTATGTTCCGGCAATGAAACCCGATACAGGCAGCAATGATGGAAGCCAGGAACAGACAGGACTTCATCAGGAAAATGGAAAATACTATTATGTCAATGAAAATGGCGAACGTGTGTCAGATCAGTGGGTAACTGTAAATGGAAAGACCTATTATATCAGTTCTGATGGTTATGCTCTGATGGGAATGAAGAAAGTAGACGGGAAATGTTACTGGTTCCATACAAAATCCGGATATATGTTTAAAAACCGCCGCGTGACCAGATCTACCGGCGATATCTACTATTTTGGAAGCGACGGTGTACGTTGCGAGAATGGAATGTACAAAGTCAGGGAAAAAAGTGGGGAGCACACCTATTATTTCCGGAAAAACGGAAAAGCGTATAAGGGATGGCTGACACTGAATGGTAAAAAATACTATTTTTACAAAGGCAGTTCCGCACTTTCCGGTACGCGTGCCGAGAACATTACACTGACCAGTTCCAACAGGATTGTATCTGTGTTTGATGGAAATGGAGTGTGTACCAGACAATATAAAAAGCGGTAAAAAATATTGAAACATATAAAAAGATCCTGCAGCTGTGGCACTGATGGAAATTCTGCAACAGCTTCGGGATCTTTTTATGAAATTGCCGTAATTAAAGCGTATAGATCAGGATACCTGCAATGATGATCAGGTTTCCCATGATTTTTCCTTTCGTGATTTTTTCCTTCAGAATGAAATGAGAGAGAAGCAGGACAAACACATAGGCGGCAGTATCAATGACAGGACCATAGCGCATATCTACTTTTGTATAACACCATGTATTGAGGAGGAGGATCAGCATATATATGGTGTATGAGAGAATCACCCGGAAATTGAGATATTCCCTGATTCGGTTTTCGTATTTGATATTTGCGCTCTGTTTCAGAAGTATCTGTGAAACAGCGGAAAAAAATGTTCCGCTCAACATGATTAAAATAAATGTTCTATTCATATCTCTGCACCGTCCATACTCCAAATAAAACCACCAGAATACCTATGATATTCTGAATGGAAAGATTTTCATGAAAGATCAGCACTGCCCATATCTGCGACCACAGAAGATAAACACTTTTATTGGCATAGGCAGTAGACAAAGAGAATTTCTTGATGACCTGCTGCCAGGTGATGGCGTAGATTCCGCAGTTGGCTACCATCAGGAACAGGAACAGGTAAAGCAGAGGACTGCTGAGACCATGTTTATTATACTGAACAGATGCAGCTTTGGAAAAAACACTTGTCAGTGAAAACAGCAGGATATTCAGATGAAGTTGTATGTAGTCTTTGAGTTTTGACATAATACCTCCGGGCGATAATGGTATTTTACGGATTTCATCCAATAGAGCGTGTCTGAAAGCTGTCGGACAGTAACTATTTTACATAAAAAAGCAGGGAAGTCAAGGTTTGTGCAGCAGGAATCTTGAAAAGAAATGTTGAAAATGATATGATAAAAATGATTGCAAAAAGATGAAAAGAGAAAGGAAAAGCATATGAGCTTATATTCAGTGGTTGTTCCTGTATATAATTCTGAACATACACTGGGAGAACTATATACCCGTTTGGAGAAAGTATTCCGGGAAACTCTTAAAGAAGACTTTGAACTGATCCTGGTAGATGACGGATCAAAGGACAGATCTTATGAGATCATGACGGAACTCAGAGAAAAGGATCACAGGGTACGGATCATACAGATGGCCCGTAACTTCGGACAGCATCCGGCACTTCTGTGTGGATTTGCACATGTAAAAGGAGAGTTTGTGGTAACAATGGATGATGACCTTCAGCATCAGCCGGAGGAACTTCCGAAGATGGTCAGAACCATGCAGGAGAGACCGGATGTGGATGTTATCATTGCAAGCTATGAAGGAAGAAAGCATGGTCCGATACGCAAACTGGGAACGAAATTTTCTGTATGGGCAACTTCAAAGATGCTGGGAAAAGATCCGGATCTTCAGATCACCAGTTACAGGCTGATCCGCAGATTCCTTGTGGATGCCATGGTAAAAACAAATACATATCTTCCACAGATTGGAAACCTTCTGATCAGGAGTTCTAACCGTATTATTAATGTTCCGGTTCAGCATGCAGACAGAGCTTACGGAAAAAGCGGTTATTCCTTTAAGAGACTGCTGAAAGATCTGATTTATGATATCACGACACATACTGCATTTCCCCTTCTGCTGGTGAGAAATATCGGAATTGTCAGTTTCCTGATAAGTGTAGTTCTGTCGGTCTGTTATCTGGTAAGATATTTTACACTGGGCATATCTGTGCAGGGCTGGACTTCGCTGATGCTGGTTATGCTGGCGTTTTTTGGACTGATTTTGTTATCGATCGGAATTATGGGAATCTATTTAATGAATATTCTTAATGAGGCAAAAAAAATGCCCCATTATGTAATACGTCGGGAGGATACGGACGAATAATGAAGGAAATTGGCGGATATTTTCAGCTGGAAGAGATGCCGGGAGAGGAATATTATCCTGACCTGTACAGGGTCAATCTTGGAAGAACCGCACTGCTGTGGCTTTTGAAGAGCCGCAGGTGCAGGAAAATCCTATTACCGTATTTTCTGTGTGGATCAGTGGTGCATACCTGTCAGGAAAATCAGATAGAGACAGAATTTTATCATCTGAATGAGAAACTGGAAGTTCTGTATCCGAAAGAACAGCTTCCGGAAGGGGAATATCTTTATCTGGTTAATTACTATGGTCAGCTGTCTGATTCCCGGATATCAGAGTATAAAAAGATTTACGGAAACATCATAGTGGACCATACCCATGCATTTTTTCAGAAACCATTAAAAGGGATAGATACACTGTATTCCTGCAGAAAATTCTGGGGTGTCAGCGATGGCGCATATCTGTCAACAGATACCAGCCTGACAGAAAATAAGACTGTCGATTATTCTGCAGAGCGTATGAAACATATTCTGGGGCGTTATGAGCATAATGCCGGAACCTACTACAAAGATATGCTGGAAAATGCGGCAAAATATGACGGGATGGAGCTTCGGCAGATGTCAAAGCTTACACAGAATCTTCTGAAAGCTGTGGATTATGACAGAGCAAAGAAAAAAAGGGAAGAAAACTACCGGATTCTCGGAGAACTGCTTCCATCGGAAAGTATATTTAATCAGACTGTGCCGGAGGGACCTTTTGCATATCCGTATTTCCACGCTGATGGAATGAAACTTCGCAGATATCTTGCCGAAAAGAAGATATTTGTGCCGACTTACTGGAAAAATATAATTGAGAACTCTGAGACAAAAAGTCTGGAATATACCTGGGCTGCCAATATTCTTCCGTTGCCCTGCGATCAGCGTTACAGCGTGGAGGATATGAAATATATGGCTTCGGTTGTCAGAGAATGTGAGGAACGGATATGAAACATAAAGTGTTGATTCTGGGAACGCTCGGAGAATTTACAGAGCTGGTAAAGAAAGCAAAAGAGAAAGGTTATGAGACTGTTGTGTGCGACGGATATGCAGATGGTATTGCCAGAACGTATGCAGATAAGGCTTATACCATTCCTGTAACAGATGTAGATGCTATTGCCCTGATGTGCAGGGAAGAAGGTGTGGACGGGATCATCACATCATTTTCAGATCTGCTCCTGGAGTGTATGGTTAAAATTGCAGACAAAGCAGGACTGCCCTGTTATCTGAAACCGGAACAGCTTTCCTGGTACAGGGATAAATCGGCATGCCGGGATGTTCTGGACAAGCTTGGACTGCCGGCACCGGGATTTCGGAAAATATCTGTGGAACTGCTGAAACAGGGATCAGAAGAAGAAATACAACAGAGTATTGCAAATCTGCAGTATCCTCTGATCAGTAAACCTCTGGATAAATATGGTTCAAGAGGAATCTTTATTATTCATCATTCAGATGAAGTCAGAAAAAAAGCCCTGCAGACAGCGGAATATACGGACTGTCAGGAAATTCTGGTTGAGGAATACAATGACGGTTATGAGTTTAACATGATGACATGGGTAATGGATGGGAAAGTCAATGTGATCAGTATTGCAGATCGTGAGAAAACGGAAATGGAAGAGGGAATGCTTCCGCTCAGCACACGAAATGTTTATCCATCCCGTTTCCTGGCGGAGGTCGAAAAAAGTGCCACAGATATTCTGCAGAATTATATCCGCTATACCGGACAGACGGAAGGTGCATTATCCATGCAGTTTTTCTGGAAACCTGGCAGGGGCATTCAGGTATGTGAGATTGCAGGACGTTTCTTTGGATATGAACATGAGCTGACAGATATGGTTTATGGATTTCAGACAGAGGAACTGCTGCTGGATTATCTTTATGAAAAAGACCGGATAAAGGAGATGTTTGACCGTCATGATATTTATCATCCGGTAAAATATGGGGCTGTACTGTATTTTCAGGGACGACAGCTTCAGATTGCAGATCAGACGGCAGCCTGTGAGCTTGCAAAAGAAAAATGCGTTGTAAAACCCTGGATTTTTTATAAAGAAGGCGAACATGTGATAGAATATGGGCCGAATCCATATCTTGCATTGTATTATATAGAAACAGAAAACCGCAGGCAGCTGGAGATGGAGACTGAGAAATTTTTCAGTGAGATGAGTATCCGGGATCCGGAGGGAAGAGAAGTTGCCTACAGAAATAAGATACCGGAATACGAGAAGGAAAAGAAAACAGATGATTGATTTTAACAGACCTGCTTTTACAGGCAGGGAATTTGATTACATACGTGATGCGGTACAGAGAGGAATGCTCTGTGGGGATGGAGAATATACGAAAAGATGTTCTCAGTGGATGATGGATAAATTTCATGTAAATCATGTAATGCTTACCACATCCTGTACCCATGCTCTGGAGATGGCAGCCCATCTTTGCGACATTAAGCCCGGTGATGAGGTGATCATGCCGTCCTATACATTTGTTTCAACCGCAGATGCCTTTGTATTAAAGGGAGCAAAGATTGTATTTGTTGATATCAGACCGGATACAATGAATATTGATGAGAAATTGATCGAGGCGGCAGTGACTGAGAAAACAAAAGTGATCGTCCCGGTCCACTATGCAGGGGTTGCCTGTGAGATGGATACCATTATGGAGATTGCAAAAAAATACAATCTGAAGGTTGTTGAAGACGCTGCGCAGGGAGTAGATGCCTGTTATAAGGGAAAAGCTCTTGGTACCATTGGAGATTTTGGGTGTTACAGTTTCCATGAGACAAAGAACTATACTATGGGAGAGGGCGGTGCAATCCTTTTTAACAGGGATGAATATCTGGAGAAGGCAGAGATCCTGAGAGAAAAGGGAACTGACAGAAGTAAGTTTTTCCGCGGACAGGTTGACAAGTACCGCTGGATAGATTATGGTTCTTCCTATCTTCCAAGTGAACTGAATGCAGCATATCTTTATGCACAGCTGGAAGCAAGAGATCAGATTTTTGCCAAAAGAATGGAGATATACAATTATTATCATAAAAATCTGGCTCATCTTGCACAGGAAGGTAAGATCGAACAGCCTTATGTGCCGGAGGAATGCAGCCACAATGCCCATATGTATTATATCAAGGTGCGTGATATACAGGTAAGAACCCGGCTGATTGCTTACCTTCGGGAAAAAGGAATCTGCAGCGTATTTCATTACGTGCCTCTTCATTCTGCACCTGCGGGACAGAAATTTGGAAGATTTTCAGGGGAAGATGTTTATACTACAAAGGAAAGTGAACGTCTGTTGAGACTGCCGATGTTTTATAATCTGGATATGGAGGATGTGAAGTATATCACAGATACCATAGCTTCTTTTGACGGATTCTGATAATCGTGTGCCGCAAGTTTGTTTCAGGAATCAACCTGTCGGTACATCGGACGGAAAACAGAGACATATATTAAGAGGAAATATTATGAAAAAATGGAAATATTTATTAAAGGTTGTTATGGCTGTGGGAGTCATTGCAATGACTGCTGTTCAGATCTGCACTGCTGCGGAAGGAACTGCGCAGGCTGCTGTTTCAGAGGTTACACCCGTATCCATTTCAACTAATGAGATTTCAGGCTGGCCTGCAGGTCCTGAGATCACATCTGAGACAGGGGTACTGATGGATGCAGACAGCGGAACTCTTCTGTACAGCAAGGGCGGAGATGAAATCCGTTATCCGGCAAGTATTACCAAAATCATGACACTGCTTCTGGCGGTGGAGAACTGTTCCCTGAAAGAAGATGTTGTCTTTACGGAAACAGGAACACGTGATATCAGTTGGGATTCCGGCAATATTGGAATGCAGGTGGGAGAAGTGATGAGCATGAGAGCATGCCTTTATGCACTTGTGATCCGCTCTGCAAACGAGGTCGCAGCCCAGATTGCAGAACATGTAGGCGGCACAGAGCAGCACTTTGTAGATATGATGAATGAACGTGCGGCACAGATCGGATGCACGAATACACATTTTGTAAACGCCAGTGGTCTTCCGGATCCTGATCACTATTCTACTGCACATGACATGGCGTTGATCATGCGGGAAGGTCTGAAGAATAAAAAATTCCGCAGGATCATCGGTGCTACAGATTATACGATCAAACCTACGAACATGAACAGTGAGCCAAGGGTACTGCATACGCATCATCCGATGCTTGCCCCGGAGAGCAGTTATCATTATGATGGCTGTATTGGCGGCAAGACAGGATATACCAGTGAGGCCGGAAACACTCTTGTGACAGCAGCAGGGAAGAATGGAACTACCTATATTACAGTGACAATGAAGGCGGCAGACCTTGCAGTTGCCAGTACGGATTCCACAGCACTGTTCAACTATGGTTATCAAAATTTCACAAAAGCACAGGTAAATGGTGGAGAAGTATCAGTTCCAAACGGAGTGACTGTGGATAACCTGACTGTTCAGGAGAATTCACAGAATGGAAATACAGTAGATGATTACTATTATAATGATTATCTTTTGGGAAGCGTTGAAGTTCCGGAAGCTACACCTACACCGGAACCTGCAGTGGATGCCCTTTCTGATACATCCGGAGGAAATACGGATCAGGCGGATCAAAATGAGAAAGCAGATACTGTCGGAGAAGAAAAAACTTCTGCGGGGATGCCGGAACTGCGAAAAATACTTCTGATCATAGGAGCGGCAATGCTTCTTCTTATTATCATTCTGAGCATTGCACTTGCAAAAAAGGAAAAAAGATATTATGGCTAAGTCTGCATATCATGTGGATTTATGCGAACAGATATAACAGAAACACAGAGAAAGCTAAAGAAAAGAGGAAAATAAAATGGGAAAAATCAAAGTTACAGAATGTGGTGGAATTAAGGGATTAAAAGTGGTAGAACCTACAGTTTTCGGAGATGCCAGAGGATATTTCATGGAAACCTACAATTACAATGATTTCAAAGAAGCAGGAATTGATGTCGAATTTGTACAGGATAATCAGTCAAGCTCACATAAGGGTGTACTTCGCGGACTTCATTTCCAGATCAATTACCCACAGGATAAACTGGTACGTGTTGTAAATGGTGAGGTATTTGATGTGGCGGTAGATCTTCGTGAAGGCTCAGAAACATATGGAAAATGGTTTGGAGTCGTACTTTCTGCTGAAAACAAGAAACAGTTCTTCATTCCGAAAGGATTTGCACATGGTTTTCTTGTACTTTCCGAGCATGCGGAATTTGTTTACAAATGCTCTGATTTCTATCATCCAAATGATGAGGGCGGCCTGATCTGGAACGATCCGGATATCGGAGTTGAATGGCCGATTCCGGAAGGAATGGAATTAAGCTTTTCTGACAAAGATACCAAATGGGGAAGCTTTAAAGAGTACCGTAAATAGGAGAATGAGCGATTGAATACAATTTTTTCTTTACCGATGGATATTTATAAGAACAGACGGCTTGTTGCAAAGCTTGCAAAGAATGATTTCAAAACAAGATATGCAGGTTCTTATCTGGGAATTGTGTGGGCGTTTATCCAGCCTGTGATCACGATCCTGGTATACTGGTTTGTATTCTCTGTAGGTTTTCGTTCCGGAACAGGGGATCTGGGAGTTCCTTTTGTTCTTTATCTGGTAGCAGGTATTGTTCCATGGTTCTTTTTCCAGGATGCGCTGATAGGGGGGACAAATTCTCTGCTGGAATACAATTATCTGGTAAAAAAAGTCGTTTTTAATATCAGTGTGCTTCCGGTAGTCAAGATCATTTCTGCTATGTTTGTGCATGCATTCTTTGTGTTGTTTACGATCATCCTGTATGCAGCGTATGGGAAATTTCCTGATTTCTATTATCTGCAGATTATTTATTACAGTGTATGTGTGTTCATTCTGGTATTGGGCTTATCCTATGCCACAAGTGCAATCGTTATTTTTTTCAGAGATCTGACCCAGATCATCAACATTGTGCTTCAGGTAGGAGTCTGGCTGACTCCGATCATGTGGATCGTTGAGGCTTCACCTCTGATGGGACATCCTGTGATCATGAAGATCCTGAAACTGAATCCGATGTATTATATTGTTTCCGGATACAGAGATACATTCCTGATGAAAACCTGGTTTTGGGAACATGCAGGATGGACGGTCTATTTCTGGATATTTACAATTCTGTGTTTCCTGTTCGGAAGCTGGGTATTTAAACGTCTGCGCATTCATTTTGCAGATGTATTGTAACTAGTGTACCAACAAGTTGATTTCTAGAACAATCTTGCGTCTAAATTTCTTATTTCCGCGTTGTCGTCGGTCGCCGTAGCCACCGCTACGCCTCCTTCCTCCGCCTTGAAATAAAAAAATTTATCCTGCAAGATTGTTTCAAGAATCAACTTGTCGGCACACTAGTACAGCGAATATTAATATAGCAGAAACTTAATTTTCGCTGTACTGGTAAGCGCGAAATAAGTCAGAAGAAGATGAAAAACACAGGAACATAACAGAAAGGAAATCACGTGGAGAACAAGAAAGTAATTCAGGTGAAGGATCTCACCAAAATGTATAAATTATATGATAAGCCTTCGGACAGACTGAAAGAAGCGCTGGGGCTTACCAGAAAGAAACTTTATAAAGAGCATTATGCACTTCATGATGTAAATTTTGATATTTATGAAGGAGAATGCGTAGGAATTATCGGAACCAACGGTTCCGGTAAATCCACGATCTTAAAGATCATCACCGGTGTCCTGACTCCCACAGCAGGGGAAGTAAAGGTAGACGGACGAATTTCCGCGCTGCTGGAACTGGGAGCCGGATTTAACATGGAATATTCAGGTCTTGAGAATGTATACCTGAATGGAACCATGATCGGTTTTTCAAAAGAAGAGATTGATGCCAGACTGAATGATATTCTGGAATTTGCGGACATTGGAGACTTTATCCACCAGCCTGTAAAGACTTATTCCAGTGGTATGTTCGTGCGTCTGGCTTTTGCTGTTGCGATCAATATTGATCCGGAGATCCTGGTGGTAGATGAGGCGTTGTCTGTGGGCGACGTGTTCTTTCAGGCAAAATGTTATCACAAGTTTGAGGAATTTAAGAAACAGGGAAAGACGATCCTGTTTGTAAGTCATGATCTTGGAAGCGTTTCCAAGTATTGTGACAGAGTTATTCTTCTGAACAAAGGCGTAAAGATGGATGAAGGTTCACCAAAGCAGATGGTTGACCTGTACAAACAGCTTCTGGTAGGACAGAATCCTGTAAAACAGAATGAATCTGACAGTACAGAGCAGATTGTGGCAGAGGACAGTGAAGGACTGGGAGATTTTCAGGTAAATCCCAATATGCTGGAATATGGAAGCCGTATTGCTGAGATCACAGATTTCAGAGTCATTGATGATAAAGGAAGATGTTCCAATACTGTTGAAAAGGGAAGCTGCTTCAAAATTCGTATGAAAGTCCGGTTTAATGAAGAGATTCAGGAGCCGATCATGGCATACACATTTAAAAATATTCAGGGTACGGAAATCACAGGTACCAATACCATGTATGAAAATGCAAAGATAGAACACTCCGGAAAAGGGGATATATGTACTGTAACATTTACACAGAACATGAACCTTCAGGGCGGTGAGTATCTCCTGTCATTTGGATGTACAGGGTATAAAAACGGAGATTTTACGGTATTCCACAGACTTTATGACGCATGTAACATAACAGTTATTTCCAGTAAAAATACAGTTGGATTCTATGATATGGATTCAAAGGTGGAAGTACGGTGCGAAGAACAGGTCTGAGAAAGTTATGATGACAAATATCAGTGCGAAAAAATAATCAGCGCGAGGACTATATATGGAAGAAAAAATCGGGAAAGTAATTCTGGATACCACGTGCTATCCGGGAAAAGATCTATACAGTGATGGTGCGATAGAGGATGAAATGCTTGCAATTTCCAGAGATTTTGCACCGGAAGAATTTAACAGAGTGATCAGTGAGAGAAAGAGCTGGCCAATTCTTTATCATTTTTCTCATATCAGGGAGAATATTCTGAGCTGGATTCCCTTTACAGGAGAAGAGAAGGTTCTGGAGATTGGTTCCGGATGTGGTGCTGTGACAGGAGCTCTCTGTGAAAGGGCGAAGGAAGTTACCTGCATCGAGCTTTCTATGAAAAGAAGTAAGATCAATGCATACAGACATCAGGATCAGGATAATCTTAAGATCCTTGTGGGAAACTTTCAGGAGATCGAGAAAAACCTTACTGAGAAATACGACTATATTACTTTGATCGGTGTATTTGAGTATGGAGAATCCTATATCCGGAGTGAGAATCCCTATGTGGACTTTCTCAGGATCATATCAAAGCATCTGAAGCCGGATGGAAAGATCATTCTGGCCATTGAGAACAGACTGGGACTGAAATACTGGGCCGGATGTACAGAGGACCATTTTGGAACTTTATTCGAAGGAATCCAGGGATACCCCAAAACAAAAGGGGTTAAAACTTTTTCAAGAAAAGAATTTAATGGAATTTTGGAGAAAGCAGGAAACTTAAAAGCCGACTGGTATTATCCATATCCGGATTACAAATTTCCAATGACTATTCATTCAGACAGACATCTCCCTGCAAGCGGAGAGCTGCATATGAGGGACTACAATTTTGACAGACTCCGTCTGGACCTGTTTCAGGAATCTCAGGTGTATAATACACTTTTGAGCAATGATCTTTACCCGCAGTTTGCCAATTCCTTTCTTCTTGTGATCGGAAAAGAACAGCCACAGACAGCACCGGTTTATGTGAAGTTTTCCAATGAGAGAGATCAGAAGCTCTCCATTTATACGGAAATCAGTGAAGCAGCAGATGGGCAGCTGACTGTGAAGAAAGTACCGTTGCAGAAGAAAGCGGCAGCTCATGTACGGAATCTGGGAACTATCTGCGAAGAACTGACCGGAATGTATAAAGAAGAGGAAATTGAAGTAAACCGCTGCCGGATCAAAGGTGACTGTGCGCAGCTGGAATATCTGACAGGTATCACCCTGGAAGATAAGCTGGACCATCTTCTGGAAGAAGGCAGAACAGAGGAACTGGAGAAATTATTCTTCTCTTATATAAAGAAAGTAAAGAATATTCACGAGAAGAAACCCTTTGAGAAAACACCGGAATTTGTAAGGGTATTTGGAAATGTAAACCTGCGTTCTGATCTGAAATGTACAGAAATATCCAATATTGATTTTGTTCCTGCAAATATTATCCTCTCTGAGAATAAAGTATCTGTGATTGACTATGAGTGGACCTTTACATTTCCTGTACCTTCACAGTTTCTGGTTTACAGGATGATCTTTTATTATCTGGAACTGAATGACAAACGGGGAATACTTAAAGAACGGGATTTCTATGAGAAAGCAGGAATCCTGCCTGAAGATATAGAAGTTTATGTGGAGATGGAACATAATTTCCAGCAGTATATTCTGGGTGAGCATACAGCAATGAGAAATATGTATGCCCAGATCTCTCCGGGCCGGGTGGAAGTAGAAGATTATTACAGAGAAAAGAAACAGGAATCTCTGGAAATGCTTCAGATTTTCTGGGATAACGGAAAGAGCTTTAATGAGGCTGATTCTGTGAGATATCTGTTCAGAAACGGGAAAATTCAGACGGAGTTTGAACTTCCGGAGAATACCACAATGCTTCGCCTTGATCCGGGCGAAATGTCCAAGGGACTTAAAATTGTAAAGCTGACATGGGAAGATGAAAGTCAGGTAAAGTTTCACACAGATGGCTGTGAAGTGTCCTCCGGAGAATTCTATTTCGGCGGTGACGATCCGCAGATCATAGTAGATTCTGTTCCTGAGAACAGAAAGTCCATAAAGATTGAAATGGAGATCCTGGACCGGCAAACCACAGAAAAGAAATTCTGGAAAGTATACGCAGAGCAGAAAAGGGCAATGGAGCAGATGAGTCAGGAGCTTGCGCAGAAGAAAGCTCTGGTCGATCAGGTGGAAGGCAGTAAGGCATGGAAAGTGTATCGTGCCATCAAAAGGGTTTAGTTATGGGAAATATACTTTGGAGTGTAGATAAAAAAATATACAGTGACAAAGAAGATCATACTCTGGCCATTACCGGATGGGCGATAACCAGAGATCAGTCAGAATGTGATTTCATTCTTTATGGCTCGGGAAAGGAACTCTCCGTTCCTGAACCTTCACGTTGTGAAAGAGCGGATGTTGCCAAAGATTTAAAAGAAACAAAAGATATAAAAGAAGTGGGAAATGTCGGATTCACAGTAAAGATACCGGAAATTATAAAACTTGCAGAAGAACATGAGAAACTGCAGCTTGCGCTGAGAGCGGGAGATGAAAAAGAAATCATCTGGGAAGCCACAGCTGCAGAAGTGAAGGACTTTTGTGAGGAAAGTCTTATTGAATATCATATTGATGAGGAACAGATCACACAGGAGAGTATCCTGACAGTCAGAGGCTGGGTTGTAAACCAGCTGGAGCCGGATGAGATATTTGTACAGGGTACAGATGGGAAGGTTCTGGAATGTACGATCACCAGACAAAGACGTCCGGACGTGGAAGAGGCAAAGGGGATTTCCGAAGAAGAGAAAAGAAATCTGGGATTCAGTATTACTGTCAATCTGGAGAATACAAACGATCAGAATATCTGCATCTGTTTCAGGGGAAAAGATGTACAGAAAATTTATACTGTAAATGTAAAAAAAATAAAACGGGAAAATACCGGACTGTATCAGCAGATGAAACTGCTGTCTCTGAAGAACAGGCAGAAGAATCAGGAATATATAAAGAAAAACGGTATTGGAAGATTTATCCGTTATGTGAGAAATTCCCAGCTTAAGGACGGAGATCAGGATTATGAAGACTGGCTGAAAGATCATGTCGCATTCCGAAAGGAATTAAAAAGACAGAGAAATGCTGTTTTTTCTTATTCACCGCTGATCAGTATTGTGATGGTGGTGACGGATACAGATGAACAAAGGTTAAAAAGTGTGATCGATGCTTATACAGAACAGACCTATGGTAACTGGCAGCTGTGTCTTGCAGATGCATGTGAGGGAGAGGAAACAGGAGAGTTTCTGCGGAAAAAATATAAAAAAGAGACCCGCCTTTCCTACAAGAAGGTTACGGAAAACAACGGCATTTCGGGAAATCTTAATGCATCTCTGAAACTTGCAATGGGAGAGTATGTTCTGTTTGCCGGTCAGGAGATCATACCTGAACCTGATGCACTTTTTCAGATGGTCAAAGCGATCACAGAGAAAAAAGCGGATATGATCTATACAGATGAAGATGAGATCAGCGCAGACGGAAAACATTATTCTGAGCCGGAATTCAAGCCGGATTTCAATCTGTTCAGATTAAGGGAAAATAATTATATCGGACAGTTCTGGGCAATCCGGAAGGAAATTCTGGAACAGGCCGGAAAGTTTGATCCGGAATATGATGGTGCACAGGATTATGATATGCTCTTAAGATGCAGTGAGCAGGCAGAGAATATTGTGCATATTCCAAAGATCCTCTGTCATTCCATGAAAGCAGAGAACCTGATCACAGAAGAACAGGAGAAGAAAAACTGGGAAGCAGGCAGAAAGGCACTGGAGGAGCATTACCGCAGGGCAGAGGTTTCTGCAACAGCGGAACTTGCAGACAAGAAGGGATGGTACAGAAGCCATCTGACTATTTCCGGCGAACCGATGATTTCTGTGATCATTCCAAGTAAAGATCACATTAATGATCTGGAACTGTGTATTTCATCCATAGAAGAGAAGACAACATGGAAGAATTACGAGATCATTATTGTTGAGAACAACAGTGTGGAAAAAGAAACCTTTGTATACTATGAGACACTGAAAAACAGATACCCAAATGTAAGGATCCTTACATGGAAAAAAGAATTCAATTATTCTGCGATCAATAATTTTGCAGTAAGAGAGGCACGGGGAGAGTATCTGCTGTTTCTTAACAATGATGTGGAGATTATTACAGAGAGCTGGCTTGAAGAAATGCTTCAGCTTTGTCAGCAAAAAGACGTGGGAATGGCCGGTGCGAAACTGTATTATCCGGATGATACCATTCAGCATGCAGGAGTGGTAGTTGGTCTTGGTGGAGTTGCTGCCCATGTATTATGTAAACTTCCCCGGGATGCGGAAGGATATATGGGACGTCTGCGCTGTGTGCAGGAGATAAGTGCAGTCACTGCCGCCTGCATGATGGTAAAGACTTCTGTTTTTAAAGCAGTTGGAGGATTTGACGAGGAGCTGAAGGTTGCATTTAATGATATTGACCTCTGTATGAAAGTGAGAAAATATGGAGTGAAAATTGTATTCACACCGTATGCAGAACTGTATCATTATGAATCCAAATCCAGAGGAATGGAAGATACACCGGAGAAACAGCTGCGTTTTTCCAGAGAAGTAAACTGTTTCCGGAGAAAATGGGAAAGAGAGCTCCTGAAAGGAGATCCTTATTATAATCCCAATCTGACATTAAACAACACAGACTGTTCTCTGAGAAAACAGGAGAAGAACGGAGATTAACATGCCTAAGGAAATATTTGAAGTAGTAAGAGAAAGATTTCATTTATCAGACAGGACACAGTATATTGTGCAGGGACACTGGCCGAAAGATGCGGTGATGGAGGCATATCTGGATCAGCACAAACTGAAGGTGTCTGTGAAAGAAAATGAAAATGTAAGTGCACTGGAACGTTTTAAAGATCCGGAGAAAATGCAGGGAATACAGATTACGGCAACTGTTCAGATACCGGAAAATCTGGAGGGGTATCATAAGCTTGTGATCTATGAGAAGTTTCCGGATAAAAAACATGTCTGGTTTTCCATCACTGCCGGTGAACTGGATAAAAAAAGAGATAAACCGCAGGTATATTTTGAAGAAGAGAGTGCAGAACAGGGAACTGTACGGATCAGAGGGTGGGCCATTGCACCCAAGCCTGTGACTGTCCGTATCTTTGATGCGGATAAAAAGCCGGTTGCCGCTGAAATCCAGAGAACAGACAGGGTGGATGTCAACCAGCTGTTTGAAGAAGCACAGGATCCGGGAAAGACAGGATTCTTTTCTGAGATCACCAACGTTTCGGGAAAATGCCTGTATGTAGTGTTTTATGCAGGCGAGAAGAAAACTGTACATGTGGTTCCTCTGAGAAAAGCTGATATTCTGGCAAAGAAATTAGACAAATATGTAGAAAAAGGAATCCGCTACTGGAAATCTCAGGGTGCGGCGGCTCTTGCTGAGAAGGTAGTGACAAAGGTTAAAAATGTGCGTCAGGGACCGCCATCCTATCAGAAATGGATCAGACATCATCTGCCGGACAGGAACGAACTGGAGAAACAGAAGAAAACATCCTTTGGATACAGACCCAAGCTTTCTTTTGTAGTACCGCTGTATAAGACACCGGAGAAATATCTCAGAAGACTGACAGAATCATTTCAGGAACAGACTTATTCAAACTGGGAACTTTGTTTCTCTGACGGAAGCGGCGCACAGTCACCGCTGACGGAATTGTTAAAAGAACTGACAGCGAAGGATAACAGAATTAAATACGTTTCTCATGAGGAGCCGCTTCAGATTTCAGAGAATACCAACAGTGCCATTGAAATTGCAACAGGTGATTTCATTGCCTTTGCAGACCATGATGATGAGCTGACGCCGAATGCATTATTTGAATGTGTGAAAGCAATAAATGAGAAACCGCAGACACTGGTGATCTACACAGATGAAGATAAGATGTCTATGGATGGACATAAATTCTTTCAGCCGCATTTTAAACCGGACTATAATCCGGATCTGCTGTGCACGGTCAATTATATCTGCCATCTGTTTGTGGTATCACGAAAAGTAATTGAAAAAGTTGGCGGGCTGCGAAGTGAGTTTGACGGTGCACAGGATTATGATTTTGTGTTACGCTGTGTGGAAGCAGTAAAGGATGAAGAAATCTGTCATATTCCAAAAATCCTGTATCACTGGCGTTGCCATGAGGACTCCACAGCAGAGAATCCCGAGAGCAAGCTTTATGCCTTTGAAGCCGGAAGACGTGCAGTACAGGCTCACTATGAGAGAACAGGAATCCACGCAGAGGTTTTTAAGGGTGAATATCTGGGGCTGTACAGAACGAAGTTTATCAGAGATCATGATCCGCTGATTTCTATTATTATTCCGAATAAAGACCATATTGATGATCTGAAGAGATGTATGGAATCCATTGAACAGAAATCTACGTACAAAAATTATGAGTACATTATTGTAGAGAATAACAGTACAGATTCTGCTACTTTTGAATATTACAAAAAACTGGAGGCAGAGAATCCGAAGGTCCGCATGGTATACTGGGACGGAGTCTTTAACTATTCTGCCATTAATAACTATGGTGCATCTTTTGCAAAGGGTGAGTATCTGCTTCTGCTTAACAATGATACAGAGATCATTAATCCGGACTGTCTGGAAGAACTCCTGGGTTATTGCATGCGTAAAGATGTAGGCGCAGTGGGTGCAAGACTTTATTATGAGGATGATACGATCCAGCATGCAGGTGTTGTGATCGGTTTTGGCGGAATTGCAGGACACTGTTTTGTCCAGCAGAAGAGAGGTACCACCGGATATTGTCACAGAATTATCTGTGCACAGGATTACAGTGCGGTTACAGCTGCCTGCATGATGGTGAAGAAATCTGCATTTGATGCAGTGGGAGGACTTTCAGAGGAACTGGCGGTTGCATTTAATGATATTGATTTCTGCATGAAGCTGAGAAAGACGGGATATCTGATCGTGTATAATCCATATGCGGAATTATACCATTATGAATCCAAATCCAGAGGTCTTGAGGATACTCCGGAAAAAGTGGCACGATTTAATAAAGAAATTGCCACCTTTGAGAAAAAATGGCCGGAGATCCTGAAGAACGGAGATCCTTATTATAACCCCAATCTCACTCTGAAGAGCCAGGACTTTTCTCTGAAAAGAATCTGAAGATGAAATTGCTATAAAATGAATGTGAAAGAAGATATGTTAAAGAAAAAGAAAGAGATCAATGAAAAAACAGAAATTTTCATTTTTGTATTTCTGGCGTTTATCCTGCTGACAACCTGGGCGATGACACAGCCTTTTAATTCAGGGCCGGATGAACAGATGAGATATTATGTTGCAGATTACATTTATAAACATCATGGAGCTCTTCCGGGGGGAGATGATCCGGCTGTCAGGAATAAAGTGTGGGGAATTTCCTATGCATATTATCCGGTTGTATCTTATATGGTGTCTGCATTATTTATGAGAATATCCCGGCTTTTTGCAGATCCGGGATACTCCATGTTCAAAATTGCACGTATGGCAGATGTACTGTTTGTCACAGGTGCAGTGTATTTTGTTGTAAAAGCTTCGGGCAAACTGTTTCCGAAAGAAAAATATTCCAGAGAAGTTAGATGGCTGTTTGCAGCACTGGCAGGATTTATGCCACAGGCAATCTTTATGGGAACTTATGTGAATACAGACTCACTGGCACTGCTGGCAGCAGCCATGATCTTGTATGCATGGGTCTCTTATCTGAGAGAAGACTGGACATGGAAAAACTGTATACTCCTTGCAGTGGGAATGGCCGTATGTGCATTGTCTTATTATAATGCATACGGTTGGATACTCTGCAGTTTTTTCTTCTTCTGTTTTACGGTATTACTCTGCAGAGAAGAAGCTTTTTCACAGAGAGTTCGTTTCCTTTTCAGCAGAGGAGCAGTGATCGCAGCAGTTACTTTAGTTCTCTGCGGCTGGTGGTTCATCCGTAACGCAGTTTTGTATAACGGAGATTTCCTGGGAAGGAAATCCTGTGCGGAATGTGCGGAAAAATATGCTCAGAAGGATTACAGACCTTCACTGTATCCGACGCCTGCAAAGCTGGGATGGAACTGGAAAGATATTATCCTTTATCAGGATCCCGGCTGGTATCATAACTGGATTCTGACAGTGTGTGTAAGTTTCATCGGTACTTTTGGACAGATGGAAATTTATATGCCATATACGGTCAGCAAACTGTATATGCTGTTCTTTGCTGTTGGGATCATCAGTGTATTTTTTGTAAAAGAGACATTTGATCTGAGAAAAAAAATGTATGTTGCACAGCGGAAAGCAGTTGGAAATGACAGATGGAAGATTAAAACAAAGGTGATATCCCGAGGGTGGAATAAAGAAGGTATTTTCCATTTGATGATGGTATTTCTGATTATGATTCCGGTATTTCTGTTTCTGTATTATGTTTATTACAGTGATAATCAGCCACAGGGAAGATATCTTATGCCTGCATTATATCCTCTGATGTACTTTGTTACGCTGGGCTGGAATAATATTCTGACAAAAACAGTGAAAAATGAAAAGGTGCGGAGTCTGATATACAGAGTACTGACTGTACTGCTGGTGATTTCGCCATTTGCCTGCTGGGCATTTTTAATCTTGCCTTAAAAGAAATAAAGGGACTGCCGCATGAAAAGCTTTTGCGGAAGTCCCTTAAATTTATCTATTTTATCTATCAAAGAAATGGTTACTGTCTGGTATTCAGAAGCAGGCTTCAGGATTTGATCACTTTGATCATCAGGAACAGGAAAAACAGCAGGAATGCTGCCCCGATCGCCCCGATGATATAATAAGGAGCAGTTGTATGGGAAGCAGAATATGCCTGTGCTGCCTCCATATTCTTCTGACCGGTTACTGCGGCATCATTTGTCTGTTGCTCTGCGTCTTCCAGAATAGCAGTTCCTACAGGAGTTCCTCCAAAGTAATACTGGCGTGTGATCTGTCCGTCAGAAGAAGTATCTTCTGTGGTCAGATTATCTTCTGTGGCACCGTTTGGTGCAATGACTGTACCACCGGAAAGACGGTTAAAATCATTGTCTGCAATGGTAAGGGGTGCAAAATTGTCAAAACCATAATTGAGAAGCGCGATCGCTTCATTATTGGTAACACCGGATGCGCCATTTAATACAATGCATACCAGCTTCATGTTATTTTTGGAAGCTTCACATACCAAGGTACTTCCGGAAGCTTCTGTGTACCCTTCCTTACCGCCGATACAGGGTTTATAATAACCGTCGCTGGTGCTGTTTATCATGGTAAAATTGTTTGTAAGTACACGTTCACCGCCGGAAACATTTGTTGCCGGAAGTGTATAGGAAGTAGTTGCTGCAATGGTGCGGAAAGTGTCATTTGCCATAGCTGCTTCCATGATCAGAGCCATATCATGGGCGGTGATATGCTGGTTCTCATCAGGAAGACCGGTAGGATTGGTAAAGACAGTATTGGTGCAGCCAAGCTCCTGTGCCCGGGTATTCATTGTCTGTACAAAAGCATCCACAGAACCTCCCACATGTTCAGCTACCTGCAGTGCGATATCATTGGCAGAGGCAACCATAATGGCATATAAACATTGTTCCATGGTGAAAACCTCATCTAACTGTGAGGAAATATTGGCTCCTCCGTCAGTAACACCGGAAACACCGGTTGCAGTCATGGTTACCTGTTCATCCAGACTGCTGTTCTCAAGAGCAACCAGGCAGGTCATGATCTTGACTGCGCTTGCAGGGTAAAGGGGCTGATCTGCATTTTTGGAATACAGGACTGTGTTAGTGGAAGTTTCCATCACAATTGCTGCGGCAGACGAAATATCGGAAGCCTGGGGCCATCCGTCGATACCGTTGGTGACTACGACAGACGGATCTGCTGTCTGTGCGGCGGCGTCTGTATTCTGGGCTGTTTCTTCAGCAGCAGATACCGGAAACTGTGAAAACATGGTGACAGCACCAAGTCCCAGAGCCAGCAGGGCTGCAGTGATTCTTTTTTTCTTTATCATCATGGTATATAATACTCCTGTGTATAAAAATATTGAAAAGTTACTGTTCATTGTAAGTGAACAGTAACCATAAAAACAATAACAGTATAACACATTTCTCTCCTTTCTTGCAAAAAATATCATACAATGTTAAAATAAAAAATCATAGTAAAAATCGAGGTTATCATATGAGTAAAAAACCATCTGCAGGAGGAAAAATCCAGTGGACGAAAATGTTCAGGAAGCTTTCCCCCTATACGATCCGGAAAGGGTTCCGCTACATGAAGCATTATGGACCAAAGGAATTCTGGATCAGGCTGCATGAACGTTTTGAACCGGAAGAAGTACCATATGGTCCATGGTACCGGGCTTACATTCCGACGGAGGAAACACTGGAAACACAGAGGAAACAGAAATTTGATTATTCACCGCTGATCAGCATTGCAGTTCCGGCTTATCAGACACCTGTAGAATTTTTGAGACAGATGATAGAATCACTGATCGTTCAGACTTATTCAAACTGGGAGCTGTGTATCGTAAATGCAAGTCCGGACAATGAGGAGATGCAGAAAGTACTGGCAGAATATTCAGCCGGAGATTCCCGGGTGAGATTCTGCAATCTCAAAGAGAACCTTGGCATTGCAGAGAACACAAACCGCGCGTTTGCAATGGCAAAAGGTGAATTTGTGGGGCTTCTTGACCATGATGACCTGCTGGCACCTAATGCATTATATGAGATCGTGAAAATACTGCAGGATCATCCGCAAGCAGATGCGCTTTATACAGACGAGGATAAGGTTACAACAGAACTGGACGAGCATTTTCAGCCACATCTGAAACCGGATTTTAATCTGGATCTCCTGCGTTCCAATAATTATATCTGCCACTTTTTTGTAGTGCGAAAGAGTATTGTAGAAAAGGCCGGAGGTTTCCGAAAAGAATTCGACGGAGCTCAGGATTACGATTTTATCTTTCGCTGTACGGAGAATGCCGGAGAGGTTTTACATGTTCCGGAAATCCTGTATCACTGGAGAACACACAAAGCCTCCACTGCAGATAATCCTGCCAGTAAAATGTACGCATTTGAAGCCGGCAAGAGAGCAATAGAAGCTCATCTTGAGAGAACAGGTACAAAAGGCGAGGTAAGCCATACACAGGATCTGGGCTTTTACCGGGTGAAATATCCGGTGCAGAGAAAACCTCTGGTGTCTGTTATCATACCAAACAAAGACGAGAAAGAGACTCTTCAGACCTGTCTGGAAATGCTGGAGAAGAATACCGGTTATCAGAATTTTGAAATCATAATCGTGGAGAATAACAGTACTACTGATGAGATTTTCCGATATTATAAAGAGCTTTCCAGAAACCGGAAGATCCATCTTTTGAGATGGGGAAAAGAATTTAATTATTCTGCCATCAATAACTTTGCTGCGGCGCATGCAAAGGGAGAATATCTGCTTTTCCTGAATAATGATGTAAAATCCATCAATCCGGACTGGCTGGAAGAAATGCTTGGAGTGTGTCAGCGTCCGGAAGTGGGCGGTGTCGGAGCAAAGCTCATTTATCCGGATAATACGATCCAGCATGCAGGATGTGTGATCGGAATGGGCGGTATTGCGGGGCATATGTTCGTAGATATGCCTGCGGACCGTACTGGCTATCTGCATAAGGCATCCCTTCTTCAGGATATGAGTGCAGTGACTGCCGCCTGTCTGTTGATGAAGAAAGAGGTTTTTGAGCAGGCAGGAGGATTTACAGAAGAACTGGCTGTGGCATTTAATGATGTGGATCTTTGCCTGAAAGTAAGAAAAAACGGCTATCTGATCGTATATGATCCCTATGCGAAGCTTTATCATATGGAATCAAAGACCAGAGGAGCTGAGGACAGCAAGGAGAAAGTGCGCCGTTTTCAGACGGAGATTGAATATATGCGATGTCACTGGATAGACATTCTCAAAAACGGAGATCCCTGTTATAACAAAAACCTGTCTCTTACCAAATGGAATTATTCTCTGAAGCCAATCCTGGGAATGGAGACAGAAGCAGGACAGAAAAAAGAGAAGACAGGGAGGAAATCATGCAGGAAGTATCAGTGATCATTCCGAATTTTAATGGGATGGCTTATCTGGATGGCGTACTTGCAGGTCTGGAGTGTCAGACTGTAAGCAATTTTGATGTAATTCTTGTGGATAATGGATCAAATGACGGAAGCTGTGCTTTTGTTGCTGCAAGGTATCCATGGGTCCATCTGATCGAACTGCCGGAGAATTTCGGATTCTGTAAAGCGGTCAATGAAGGGATCAGAGCATCACGCTCACCTTATGTACTGCTTTTAAACAATGATATTGAAGTAACGGAGAATTTTATAGAAGAAATGCTGTCAGCCATCAAAAGGCATCCCAAAGCTTTCTCCTGTGCTGCCAGAATGATTCAGTTTCATGACAGGGACAGGCTGGATGATGCAGGAAACTATTACTGCGCTCTTGGATGGGCTTATGCGAGAGGTAAAGGGAAAGATATCCATACCTATGAAAAGGAAGAGAAGATTTTTGCTTCCTGCGCAGGAGCTGCTATTTACAGAAAGAAGATCTTTGATGAACTGGGATATTTTGACGAAGAACATTTTGCATATCTGGAGGACATGGACGTGGGATACCGGGCCAGGATCTACGGATATGAAAACTGGTATGCACCTGATGCCATGGTATACCATGTGGGAAGCGGTACCAGCGGATCCAGATATAATCAGTTCAAGATCCGGTATTCTTCCAGAAATAATATTTATCTGATATACAAAAATATGCCGGTGTTACAGATTATTATCAATCTTCCGTTTCTTGTCGCAGGATTTGGAATCAAAATTCTGTTTTTTACGCTGAAAGGATTCGGAAGAGAGTATATTGCGGGAATTAAGAATGGATTCCAGATCAGTAAAAAAAATCATAAAATACCTTTTAAATTTCAAAATCTGTCAAACTATTTTAGGATTCAAGTTGAATTGTGGGTGAATATCTTCAGGCGTTTGTGCGGATGATAAGAAAGAAAGATAAATTTTTATTGCTTTTATAAAACAACTATTATAATATAGAAACGATAAAAAAATGAGGTGACAAAAGATTGCTAAAGGACAATGAAAAGAATTTCAGTCGTCTCCATATGATCATTGATGCAATTGTACTGGTACTGTCATATTTTCTGGCATGGCTGATCCGTTTTGTTGGTCCTATGGCAGCAACAGCAGTCAGAACCAGAAGCTTTCAGCAGTATATGCTGATGCTGGTTTTTATTGTACCGGTTTATCTGTTGTTGTATCAGGCTTTCACATTGTATACTCCCATGCGGATGCAGGGGCGTCGGCTTGTATTGGCTAATATTGTAAAGGCCAACTCGCTTGGGCTCCTTATTCTGATGTTTACATTTTACATGATAGATGAGAGCGATTTTTCCCGTTCTACTTATATTATGTTTTATGTAATCAATATTGTGCTTCAGTGGTGTGCCCGAATGTTGATTTTCGCTCTTCTGAGAAATATGAGAGAGAAGGGACTGAATCAGAAACAGATGATCTGTGTGGGATACAGCCGCGCAGCAGAGGAATATATTGACAGAGTTCTTGCCAATCCTCAGTGGGGATATGTGATCCGCGGAATACTGGATGACAATGTTCCGGCAGGAACAGAGTACAAGGGAATCAAAGTTCTTGGAAGGATTGCCAATCTGAATATAATACTTCCGGAGAACCGGCTGGATGAAATAGCGATCACTCTGGGCTTAAGTGAATATTACCGCCTGGAAGAGATTGTAGCACTGTGTGAAAAATCCGGAGTACACACCAAGTTTATCCCGGATTATAATAAGATCATTCCGACAAAACCATATACAGAAGACATACTGGGACTTCCGGTTATCAATATCCGTTATGTACCGTTGAACAATACATTCAATGCACTGGTCAAGCGGGCGATGGACATTGCAGGATCTATTGTTGGAATCATAGTAACCTCACCGCTGATGCTGTTAATGTGTGTTATCATTAAGCTGACATCACCGGGACCACTGATCTATAAACAGGAGAGGGTTGGACTTCATAACCAGACTTTTCGGATGTACAAGTTCCGTTCCATGGAAGTACAGCCGGAATCGGAAGAGAAGAAGGCATGGACAGTAAAGAATGACCCAAGAGTAACACCCATCGGAAAGTTTATGCGTCACACCAGTATTGATGAACTGCCACAGCTTTTCAACATACTGAAGGGTAACATGAGTCTTGTGGGACCACGACCGGAGCGGCCGTTTTTTGTAGAGAAATTCAGAGAAGAAATCCCGAGATATATGGTGAAACATCAGGTTCGCCCGGGACTTACCGGCTGGGCTCAGGTGAATGGTTACCGCGGAGACACATCCATAAGAAAAAGAATCGAATATGACCTTTATTACATTGAAAACTGGAGCATAGGGCTGGATATCAAGATTATATTCCTTACATTTTTCAAGGGATTTATAAACAAAAATGCATATTAAGATAAGGGGAAAAAGGCATGGCTAAACCAGGAAAAAAGAAAAAAGTACTGTTTGTGCTTGAAATCATTGTACTGCTGCTGTTTATTGGCGGGCTGTATGTGTATGGACAGATTTCTTCCAGGCTGGATAAGATTGAGCAGCCGGAACTGAAAAAGGAAAAAATAGTCGTAAACCAGGAAGCACCAAAGATGACAGGCTACAAGACCTATGTGCTGTTTGGTATTGATACCAGAGGGGAAGGCTCCCAGTATTCTGCACAGAACAGTGATACCATGATCATTGTGAGTGTAAACAACGATACAAAAGAAGTGCGTATGGTTTCCGTGTACAGAGATACACTTCTCAATGTTGGAGATGATACCTATACGAAGGCAAATGCAGCCTATGCGCTGGGTGGTCCGGAACAGGCGATCACTATGTTAAATACAAACCTGGATCTGGATATTTCCGATTATGCGACGGCCGATTTTTCTGCACTTGTAGAAGTGGTAGATGATCTTGGCGGTCTTGATATTCCGTTATCTTATGCGGAAATTGAACATATGAATAACTATTGCGTGGAAACATCCAAGCTGACAGGGAAAGATTACACTCCAATCGAGAAACCGGAGCCAAAGCCGGAAGATGAGGAAGCTATTGTAGGAACTTATCATCTGAACGGTGTACAGGCGACATCCTATTGCCGTATCCGTTATACTGCAAGTCTGGATATGGGACGTACAGAGCGTCAGAGACGAGTACTTGGAATGCTCTTTGATAAGGCGAAGATAGCAGGTCTTTCTTCTATCTTTAAGATTATGGATGATGTATTCCCGATGGTTACAACATCTCTTTCAAAACAGGATATTCTGGGACTTATTCCGACTCTGATCGGATATAAATTTACAGACAGTACGGGATTCCCGCAGAAGTTTAAATTCTCTAATATCAAGGGAAGTATTATTGTTCCTACTGATCTTGAGAACAATGTAGTTGAACTTCACAAGTTCCTGTATGATGATCAGGATTATACTCCGTCTTCTGAGGTAGTGGCCCGCAGTAATAAGATACTTGAGATCGTCGGCGGAGAAGGTAAGCTGGATGATGCAGCCAAGACTACGACACAGGACACTGATACCACAAATGCAAATGACACTTTTGTATGGTCCGGCGATAATACCTCCGGCAGTACGGATAACAGCGGCGATTATGATTATGACAATGATTATGATAACGGTGGTTATGATGGCGGTTATGATAATGGCGGCGGAGATAATGGCGGCGGTGGCGATTATGATAACAGTGGTGATGACGGCAGTTATGATAATGGCGGCGATGACACCGGCAGTGACACTGGTGGTGGAGACTACGACGGCGGCGATGACACCGGTGGAGATGAGACCGGCGGCGACGATGGATTCAGCGATGATTCAGCAGCAGATTCCGGAGCAAGTTCTGAAGAACAGTAACAGGGAACTGCTATAAAAATATAAATAATAGAAAAGAGGACCATCTGTTGGAAAGGATGGTCCTCTTTTCAGATAAGGAGTGTTGAGGATGACGCATAAGGAAAAATATAATGACACTGCGACAGTTGATGTAATCATTCCTGCCTATCGTCCCGGCAGAGAATTTGGAGAACTGCTGCACAGGCTGGAAGAACAGGAATACCGTCCCCGCAGGATTCTGGTTATGAATACGGGAGAGCAGTACTGGAACAGAGAATGGGAGAAATGTCCGATCCTTGAGGTTCATCACCTGGAACAGAAGGATTTTGATCATGGCGGAACCAGAAGAAGGGCAGCAGAACTTTCGAATGCAGATATTATGATCTTTATGACACAGGATGCTCTCCCTGCTGACAGAAAAGTAATTGGAAATCTTGTCTGTGCTGTCAGTGAAAATCCGGGTGCAGGAGCAGCCTATGCAAGACAATTACCCAGGGCAGACTGTCGCTTTCTGGAACGTTATACCCGTTCTTTTAATTATCCGGAGCAGTCCTCGGTAAAGTCGCTGGCTGATATTGATAAGTACGGGATCAAGACCTATTTCTGTTCTAATGTGTGTGCGGCCTATGATAAAGGGATTTATCAGAAAACAGGCGGTTTTACAGAGCGGGCGATTTTCAATGAAGATATGATCTGTGCCGGAACAATGATTCAGAAAGGCTATTCAGTTGTCTATGCGGCAGATGCGAGAGTATATCATTCCCATAATTATTCCGGAAAACAGCAGTTTCACAGAAACTTCGATCTGGGAGTATCCCAGGCAGAGCATCCGGAAATTTTTGAAGGAGTACCTTCTGAGGGAGAGGGAATCCGTCTGGTAAAAAGAAGCCTGGGCTATCTGATAAGGACGGGACACTTCTGGCTGATTCCTCAGCTGATCTGGCAGAGCGGAATGAAATATGCAGGATATTTCCTGGGGAAAAGATACAGAAAACTTCCCCGGAAAGTTGTTCTTGCATGTACCATGAGTCCATATTACTGGAACAGAAAATAAAGGTAAGAGGATAACCTTAAGACACGCCAATTTACGATAATTGTCACATTTTGAACACAATTAATTGATATACTGATTCCAGAGTTCAGGAGAAGAATTGCTGTAACTGTGCAGAAATAAAACAGTTACAGATCATTGTTTATTTCGGGGAGTGTTCCGATAAACAGTAATACAGGAACAGAAGGGAGCAGATTACATGAATGATGAAAGAAACCTGGGTGAAAAAACAGATGATTCCGGTCAGCAGCCCAGATATGAACATTATCAGTTCCATGAAGAACAGGGAACTGTTTTGAAACCATCCGGTCCCTCTGGACACAGAAGAAATCAGAATTCTTTTCAGAAAAAAGCAGGGGCGACAATCGCATTGGCTGTGATCTTTGGCCTGGTGGCGGCAGTTGTATTTCAGGCGGCAAATTTTGCAGCAGACAGATTCCTGAATACAGGTAAGTCTTCGGTGCAGATTAAAACTACAGACAGTGTGGATCTTCAGGAAACGGCATCAGATGACAGCACTGCCGATAAGGTGCTGTCTGACTCTGAGAATGGAACAGTAGCAGCAGTGGCTCAGGCTTCCATGCCTTCTGTAGTTGCGATCACTACGGTCAGTGTTCAGGAAATACCAAGCTTTTTCGGATATAGTTCCCGCCAATATAAGAGTGCGTCAACAGGTTCAGGGATTATCGTTGGAGATAATGATGATGAGCTTCTGATCGCAACGAATAATCACGTGGTGGATGGAGCTACAACTCTGAGTGTCTGCTTTATCGGGGATGATGTGGCAAATGCAGAGACAGAGACTGTGAATGCGGGAGATAATGGAGATCTGAATGTAGAGGATGCGGTCAGTGCCAAGATTAAGGGTACAGATGCTGATAATGATCTGGCAGTAGTTGCGGTGAAGAAATCGGATATCCCTGAGGACACTTTAAATCAGATTAAGATTGCTCAGATAGGAAGTTCGGATGATCTGGCAGTAGGGCAGCAGGTGGTTGCAATCGGTAATGCGCTTGGATATGGTCAGTCTGTAACATCAGGCTGGATAAGTGCATTGAACCGGACGATTTCTACAGATGACGGAACGAACAGTACAGGGCTGATCCAGACGGATGCGGCGATCAATCCGGGTAACAGTGGTGGTGCACTTTTGAATATGAAAGGCGAGCTGATCGGCATCAATTCTGCAAAATACGCAGACAGTGCTGTAGAAGGTATGGGATATGCCATTCCTATTTCCAAGGCAAAGCCTATTCTGGAAGAACTGATGAATCGTGAGACCAGGGAGAAAGTAGACAGCAGCAAAAAAGGATATCTGGGAGTAAGTCTTGCAAATCTGACCACAGAGGCAATTGAGATGTATAATATGCCCACAGGTGCTTTTGTAAGAAGTGTGGAGGATGATTCTCCGGCACAGGAGGCAGGTATCTGTAAAGGCGACATCATCGTAAAATTCGACGGACAGAAAGTCAGTGATGGTGATGATCTGCTGGATAAACTGCAGTATTATAAATCGGGAGAGAAGATTGAGGCAGTTATTGCAAGAGCCACTAATGGGGAATATGAAGAAAATACTATAGAGCTGACTCTCGGCACCAGACCGGACAATGAATAAAACAAAAGACATCGCCCATGCGGCGGTGTCTTTTATAATATTATCAGTGAACAGTAACCCAGGCAGGATTCTTTTTGTGTTTATAAAACTTTCATTTTGTTATAAGGGAATTGTATGATATAATTCAGTTAAATAAGCGTAATGATCCAGCAGCCTGCTATCCTGCAGGAGCACTGTACTGTTACGAATAAGAGGATATAGAAAGGAGTCATTATGAGCGAGAACTATAATGATGATGAAATAATAGACAGCAGCGAAGATACAGAGAAAAAGAGAAACAAATCCGAAAAATTCTGTTTTCTCTGCCGCAGACCTGAGAGCAAGGCCGGTCCGATGATCGAACTTCCCAATAACATACATGTCTGCACGGATTGTATGCAGAAGAGCTTTAATTCTATGAATCAGCAGTTTAATGAGGGTAAGTTCAATTATTCTGACCTGTTGAATATGCCGAATGTGAGCATGATCGATCTGGGCAGCTTCCAGAATCCGGTGCAGCAGCCAAAGAAAGAAAAAAAGAAAAAGAAACAGGAAAAACCGGTTCTGGATCTGAAAAATATTCCTGCTCCCCATAAGATCAAAGAAACCCTTGACCAGTATGTGATCGGTCAGGAGAAAGCCAAGAAAGTAATGTCTGTAGCGGTTTACAATCACTATAAACGTGTGGCAACAGATACAATGGATGAGATTGAAATTGAGAAATCTAATATGCTGATGATCGGACCAACCGGATGCGGTAAAACCTATCTGGTTAAAACCCTGGCGAAACTTCTGGATGTGCCGCTTGCAATTGCAGATGCCACTTCTCTTACAGAAGCCGGTTATATTGGCGATGATATAGAGAGCGTTGTTTCCAAACTTCTGGCGGCGGCAGATAATGATGTGGAGCGTGCCGAGCATGGTATTATTTTCATTGATGAGATTGATAAGATTGCCAAGAAGAAGAACACCAACCAGAGAGATGTCAGTGGTGAGGCAGTGCAGCAGGGAATGCTGAAGCTTCTTGAGGGAAGTGAGGTGGAAGTTCCTGTAGGTGCAAACAGCAAAAACGCAATGGTACCGCTTGTAACTGTTAATACACGTAATATTCTGTTTATCTGTGGCGGTGCTTTTCCTGATCTGGAGAATATCATTAAAGAAAGGCTGAACAAGCAGGCATCTATCGGTTTTTATGCAGACCTGAAGGATAAATATGATAATGATCCTCATCTGCTTCAGAAAGTAACAGTGGAGGATATCCGCAGTTTTGGAATGATTCCGGAATTTATCGGACGACTTCCGATCATCTTTACTCTGGACGGATTGAATGAGGATATGCTTGTGAAGATCCTGCAGGAGCCGAAGAATGCGATTCTTAAACAGTATCAGAAACTTCTTGCACTGGATGAAGTGAAACTGGAATTTGAAGACGGGGCGCTTCATGCAATTGCTGCGAAAGCACTGGAGAGAGATACAGGTGCCAGGGCACTTCGCGCGATACTGGAAGAGTATATGCTGGATATCATGTATGAGATTCCGAAAGATGACAGCATAGGAGAGGTTGTGATCACAAGAGAATACATAGAAGGAAACGGTGGTCCGAAGATCCTTCTTCGCGGACAGGAGCCGATCCTGCTGGAGGGTAGTCATTAATTAAAATAGTTTTGTTCTTGCATTATGAGGACAATAATGGAAGGGAGTAAATATTATGGGAACAGATTTTTTTGATGGATTAGTTAAGACATTTTCAAAAACAACGAAGGAACTGGGAAAGACAACAAGAGAATTAGGTGCCCGCGCAGAGCAGACGATCGAGGCACAGAAGATAAGAAGTAAAATCACAGGAGAAGAGCGCATTATTGAGAAAATCAAAGTTGATATCGGTGATATTGTTTACAGACGACATTCTCAGGGTGATGGAATTGATAGTGAGTTAAGTGCTTTATGTCAGGAGATTGATCAGCATTATCTGAAAATCAGGGAGTATAAGGATAATGCTGCGAACCTGAAAGGAGAGAAAATCTGCCCGTCCTGCGAGCGGGAGGTAGATATTAATGTAAGTTTCTGTCCGTATTGCGGAACGTCATGCCCGACTCCGGAACCGGCGAAGAATGTGGAAAATGACACTGTATCTTCAGATGAAGATGAAGATGGGAGTAATGAGCCGGAAGAAACACCGGCAGAAGAATTACAGCCGGAAGAACCAGAGACAGAGAAAACAGCAGAAACAGAACCAGCACAGGAACAGCCGGTGGAAGAAACACCAGTGGAAAAAGAAACAATGGAAGAGAAGTAAGTAACTGCAGGGTAAATTATTTTTACAGATTTACCAGATAATTACAGTATAATTAAAAATATGTTGCAAATTGATATGGAATATGATAATTTTATATCGTATCAAAAGGTATGAAAATTACGAACAGGAGAGGGAAAGATGAAAAACAGAAAATTAAATCAGTTATTAGTCGCAGGAATGATCAGTGCAGCTATGATGACTTCTGGTATCAGCGTTCAGGCTGCTGATTTTAGTGATGATACATCAACAGTAGAAGAACAGTCTGTTGGCTCAGCAGAAGAGGAAGCTCCGGAGGTAGAGGACGGATCTGAATTTCAGTCCGATGCTGCTGAAGCATCATCAGCAGTAGCAGTCAGTTCAGCGAACTTCCCGGATGCAAAGTTCCGCCAGTATGTTTTAGACAATATTGATACAGACAAGGATAAGAAACTTTCAGCGGCAGAGATCAAAGCAGCCAAGACGATTGATGTTTCAGGACTTGGAATTTCCAACCTGAAAGGTATTGAACGTTTTACCTATGCGACAGATCTGTTTGCGGCAAATAACAAACTTACTTCTGTAAATATTACAAAGAATACAAAAGTTGCATATCTGAATCTGAGTAATAACAGTCTTGCAGGAACTCTGGATCTCAGCAAATGCACAAATCTTCGTGTAGTGAAGTATGGAAGCAATAAACTGACAAAGGTAGTAATGCCTTCCAAGAAATATCTGAAGAATCTGGATTTCGTAGATGCAAGCTCCAATAAATTTACCACACAGGCAAATGCAGGACTGAACATCGGAGATACTGATTATGTAAAGAGTCTTTCAGAAGTCAATGCCTCCAATAATGCCATCACTTCATTTAACTGTGCCGGATTTCAGGGAATCCTTGATCTTAGAAACAATAAGATCACAAATCTGAAACTGGAAAACAGCAAGGAAGGATCTCAGGTAGTTTCCTTATACCTTGACGGAAACTCACTGAGTAAGACACCTTCTATTGACTTTACACCGGAATGGATTGCCGTACCTCAGCAGTTCAGCTGTGATGCAAAGGTTTCATCCAAGGTCAAAATGCTGAAGGCAACTGCATCCATCACATCTGCAACATGGGATCAGATCGTGGTAAACGTTGGTTCCAGTACAGATGATGCTTCTTACAAACTGGAGAAGAAAACAGGCAACGGTGCATATGAAACTGTTAAAACATGGGATAATGGTGATCTGGCTGACGCAGAGTTCGGAGAAGATTACACAGATAATGTGATTTCTACAGGAACAGTCTACACATACAGAGTTACAGCAACTGTACAGGTAAAAGATGCCAATAAGAACCTCAGATCCTGGTCAAATTCCGCAGAAGTGAAAGCTACAGCAACAGGTACAAAGCCGGCAATCTCTGTGAAGTCCACCAAAAAAGGTGTGGCAACCGTAAGCTGGAAGGCTGTTGCAGGTGCAGACGGATATGATGTTTACTGTGGATCATCCAAGAAATCCCAGAAGGGTACGGTTGTAAAAGGAACTACAAAGCTGACCGCAAATAAGACAAAACTGACAAGTGGTAAAACTTATTATTTCAGAGCACGCGCATATAAGATGGTAGGATCTGCAAAGGTATATACAGGTTACAGCGCAGTGAAGAGCGTGAAAGTCAAATAATACAAAAATAATTGAGAACAGTATAAAATCAAGCCGGCGATGTGAGAGCAGATATCTTTTACAGAGCCGGCTCTTTGATTATGGCAATTCCGTAAAATACTGTGGACAGTCCGGTATTGCTATAGATGAATTGTTATAGATGGGAGGAATGTCATGTGAAATATATCAGAAAGAGTTTCTTTTTATTTTGGTTGATAGCGGTAATGCTGTTTGGAACAGTATCGGCATCCGCAGCATCTGCAAAACCGGAAACACCGGTATTGTCCGGAACAGCAGCCGGAAACAGAGTGACTCTGAACTGGAATAAAGTAAAGAAGGCCTCCGGCTATCAGATTTTTCTGTATTATAAAGCCTACGGAAAATACAAATGCGTGGAAAGGATCAAGAACAGGAACATTACCAGTTTTACACTGACAGGTTCTGAAGATAAGCTCTACACTTATAAGATACGTTCTTATCTGAAACAGGGAAACAAAACTCTGTACAGCCCATCATCGAAAGCACTGGAGATAAAAACAGCTCCCGGAAAACCTGTGATCACCCGGATAAGAGTGAGAGAAGAAAGCGGAACCCTGATCAAATGGAAAAAAATCAAAACTGCAGAAGGATATCAGATATTCCGGTCAGAATCCGAGGACAGAGGATATAAAAGAATCAATATAGTTTCCGGCAATACAACATTCAGTTATGCAGATACAGGTGCTGTTTCAGGAAAGACTTATTATTACAGAATACGGGCATATGTACGAAATCAGGGAAATGTTGTATATTCTGAACTGAGTGATCCGGCAGAGGCGGTAATGCGAAAGACTATTATGATCGGAGATTCCAGAACAGATATGATGAAAGATGTTGTGGAGAACGATAACATCACATGGATATGTGAGGTTGGAATGGGGTATAAATGGCTTAGAGATACTGCCCTGAAGACCTTGCAGGAGCAGATGAAAGGAAATGAAGATATTTTTGTCTGGCTTGGTGTTAATGATGTATACAATATTTCAAATTATATCAGTCTGCTGAATGAGGAGATTCCAAAATGGAAAGCGCAGGGAGCGGATGCCTATATTGTGGCAGTGGGACAGGTAACCAAAGATCCTTATGTAACAAATGAGGAAATCGAAGATTTCAATGCCAGAATGAAAAAAGAAGTTGCCGGTGCGAAATATGCAGATCTTTATTCTTATCTGAAAAAGCAGGGATATAAGACAACAGACGGAACTCATTACGATAATGAAACCACATGGAAGATTTACCGTTATCTGATGTCTTTTGTGTCATAAGAACAGAAAAAAAGGAAACTGTATCAGTTTCCTTTTTTGAGTAAAAAAATAATGCAGAAGATGGGACTTGAACCCACACGATATTGCTACCACAGGCACCTGAAGCCTGCGCGTCTGCCAATTCCGCCACTTCTGCATTTCTTATTTATCAATCGCTCTCTCGCGACTGCTCATTTATAATAACCGATGTATGGATAAAAGTCAATAGCTTTTTTGAAATTTTTTTAATTTTTTTTACAGTATCATCAAAACGCACAATTTGTTACGTAGAAGTGTAAGCTTCTTCTGATAAACTGCGGAGCAGTTATCCGGTGTAGAGTTGCACAGAGAAGAGGATGATTTAAATTTTATAGAGGTATTTGGATGTGAGAAAGCAGTGAATGCATGTGATTGGATCTGCCTGAAATTACAAAAAAGTTTTTAATATCAACTTAATTATTTTTAGTACCTTATAAGGTTGAAAAAAGCACTTTGCTGTGATACAATCTTGAAGATTTAGGAAAAAATAAGTGATAGACACAATATAAAGATAAGAAAGGGAGATTGTATGAAAGCATTTCTGATATTAGAAGATGGCCATGTGTTCAAAGGTACAAGCATTGGTTCAACGAGAGACGTTATCAGCGAAATCGTCTTTAATACTTCCATGACCGGTTATCTGGAAGTAATGACCGACCCTTCCTATGCAGGACAGGCAGTATGTATGACTTATCCCCTCATTGGGAATTACGGAATTTGTTATGATGACCAGGAGTCATCAAAGCCATGGGTGGACGGCTTTATTGTCCGCGAATTATCCCGTGTCCCAAGTAATTTCAGAAGCGTGGACACGATTCAGCATTTCTTAACAAAGCATGATATTCCAGGTATTGCCGGAATTGATACCAGAGCCTTAACGAAAATCCTTCGTGAGAAAGGTACCATGAACGGTATGATCACCGTCAATGAAAATTATGATTTAGATACAATTATCCCCCAGTTAAAAGCATATACAACAGGTAAGGTAGTAGAGAAGGTAACATGCCGCGAGAAAGAGATTTTAAAAGGCGACGGTCCGAAAGTAGCACTTCTTGACCTGGGAGCTAAGAGAAACATTGCACGTTCCCTGAATGAAAGAGGATGTGAGGTTACAATTTATCCGGCACTGACACCTGCGGAAGAGATTCTGGAGACAAATCCGGATGGCATTATGTTAAGTAACGGCCCTGGAGATCCAAAGGAATGTACTTCTATTATAAAGGAAATAAAAAAATTATATGATTCTGAAGTTCCGATCTTCGCAATCTGTCTTGGACATCAGCTTATGGCTCTTGCAACAGGTGGAGATACTCATAAGATGAAATACGGACACAGAGGCGGAAATCATCCGGTCAAAGACCTTGCAACAGGACGTGTTTACATTTCTTCCCAGAACCATGGTTATGTAGTAGATGCTGAGGGACTTGAAGAGAAAAACATTGCAAAACCTGCATTCGTTAACGTCAATGACGGCACAAACGAAGGTATGGCATACGAAGGAAAGAATATCTTTACTGTACAGTTCCATCCTGAAGCATGCCCGGGACCGCAGGATTCCAGTTACCTGTTTGACAGATTTATGGATATGATGGGAGGAAATAAATAATGCCAAGAAATAAAGACATTAAAAAAGTACTTGTAATTGGTTCCGGCCCGATTATCATCGGCCAGGCAGCAGAGTTTGACTATGCAGGAACACAGGCATGCCGTTCCCTGAAAGAAGAAGGCATTGAGGTTGTTCTTCTTAACTCCAACCCTGCAACCATCATGACAGATAAAGATATCGCTGACAGAGTTTATATCGAGCCTCTGACAGTAGAAGTAGTAGAACAGCTTATCCTGAAAGAGAAACCGGACAGCGTCCTTCCTACACTGGGCGGCCAGGCGGGATTAAACCTTGCCATGGAGCTGGATGAGAAAGGTTTCCTCAAAGAACACAATATAAGACTGATCGGTACAACTGCCCAGACAATCAAGAAAGCGGAGGACCGTCAGGAATTTAAAGATACCATGGAGAAGATCGGTGAGCCGATTGCAGCATCCAAGGTTGTTACAACAGTAGAAGATGGTCTTGCATTTACAAACATCATTGGTTATCCGGTAGTTCTCCGTCCTGCTTACACACTCGGTGGAAGCGGCGGCGGTATCGCTCATAATGAATATGAACTTCGTGAAATCCTAGAGAATGGTCTTCGTCTTTCACGTGTAGGTGAAGTTCTGGTAGAGCGCTGCATCGCAGGATGGAAAGAGATTGAATATGAAGTAATGCGTGACAGTGCAGGAAACTGTATCACAGTCTGCAACATGGAGAACATTGATCCGGTTGGTGTCCACACAGGTGACTCTATCGTAGTTGCTCCATCTCAGACACTGGGAGATAAAGAATATCAGATGCTCCGTACTTCAGCCCTGAACATCATCACAGAACTTGGAATCACAGGTGGATGTAACGTTCAGTACGCTCTGAAACCGGACAGCTTTGAATACTGTGTAATCGAGGTAAACCCGCGTGTAAGCCGTTCCTCTGCACTTGCAAGTAAGGCAACAGGTTACCCGATCGCAAAGGTTGCAGCAAAGATTGCTCTGGGTTACACACTGGATGAGATCCCGAATGCGATCACAGGAAAAACATATGCAAGTTTCGAGCCAATGCTTGACTACTGCGTAGTGAAGATTCCGAGACTTCCATTTGACAAATTTATTACTGCAAAGAGAACCCTTACGACTCAGATGAAAGCTACCGGTGAGGTTATGAGCATCTGCCATAACTTTGAAGGCGCTCTGATGAAAGCAATTCGTTCTCTGGAACAGCATGTAGACAGCCTTATGTCCTACGATTTTACACAGCTTACAGATGAAGAACTTCTGGCAGAACTGGAAATCGTAGATGACCGCAGAATCTGGAAAATCGCAGAAGCAATCCGCCGCGGTATGCCGCAGTCCATGCTTCATGACATTACCAAGATTGATATCTGGTTCATTGATAAGCTGGCAATCCTTGTTGGAATGGAAAATGCACTTAAAACCAGAAAGCTTACAAAAGAGCTTCTTCTGGAAGCAAAGCGCATGGAATTTCCGGATTATATCATTGCTCGTCTGACAGGTAAAACAGAAGAAGAAATCAAAGCTCTTCGTGAAGAATACCAGATCAAAGCAGCATACAAGATGGTTGATACCTGTGCTGCAGAGTTTGCGGCAGCAACACCATATTACTATTCTGTATACGGCGATGAAGGCACAGAGAATGAAGCAGTAGCAACACCGGATAAAAAGAAAATCCTGGTACTTGGTTCCGGTCCGATCCGTATCGGTCAGGGTATTGAGTTCGACTTCTGTTCCGTACACTGTACATGGGCATTTGCAAAAGAAGGCTATGAGACCATTATCATCAACAACAACCCGGAAACAGTAAGTACAGACTTTGATATTGCAGATAAACTGTATTTCGAGCCTCTGACACCGGAAGATGTTGAGAATGTAGTAAATATCGAGAAACCGGACGGAGCAGTTGTACAGTTCGGTGGTCAGACAGCTATCAAATTAACAGAAGCACTGACAAAGATGGGCGTTAAGATTCTCGGAACATCTGCGGAGAACGTAGATGCAGCAGAGGACCGTGAGCTCTTTGATGAGATTCTTGAAAAATGCGAGATCCCGAGACCAAAGGGACAGACAGTATTTACTGCTGAGGAAGCTAAGAAAGCAGCAAATGAGCTGGGTTATCCTGTTCTGGTTCGTCCTTCCTATGTACTTGGTGGTCAGGGCATGAGAATCGCTGTAAGCGATGAGGACGTAGAAGAGTATATTGGTGTGATTAACCAGATTGCACAGGAGCACCCGATCCTTGTTGATAAATACCTGATGGGTAAGGAAATCGAAGTAGATGCTGTATGCGATGGCGAGGATATCCTGATTCCTGGTATCATGGAACATATCGAGCGTGCCGGAATCCACTCCGGTGACAGTATCTCCGTATACCCGGCTAAGACCATCAGCGAGAAAGCAAAAGAGACAATTGCAGAATACACCAGGCGTCTTGCAAGAGCACTGCATGTTATCGGTATGATCAACATCCAGTTCATTGTTCTTGGAGATGATGTATATGTGATTGAGGTTAATCCTCGTTCCAGCCGTACTGTACCGTACATCAGCAAGGTAACAGGAATTCCGATCGTTCCTCTTGCAACGAAGGTAATCCTTGGATACAAGCTGAAAGACATGGGCTATGAACCGGGACTTCAGCCGGAAGCAAAACACTATGCGATCAAGATGCCTGTATTCTCATTTGAGAAGATCCGCGGCGCTGATATCAGTCTTGGACCGGAAATGAAGTCAACAGGTGAGTGCCTTGGTATTGCTGAGACATTCAATGAAGCGCTTTACAAAGCATTTATCGGAGCAGGTATCCGTCTTCCGAAACATAAAAACATGATTATCACTGTCAAAGACGAAGACAAACAGGATATCATCCCGATCGCAAGAAGATTCGAAGCACTTGGATACAGAATCTATGCTACACTGGGAACTGCAAAAGTCCTCAAAGAAAACGGAATCAAAGTTATCCGTACAAATAAGCTGGAGCAGCCTGCACCGAACCTTATGGACCTTATCCTTGGTCATAAGATCGACGTTGTCATCGATACTCCGCCACAGGGTGTAGAGCATCAGAAAGATGGTTTCGTCATCAGACGTAACGCCATCGAGACAGGTGTCAATGTCCTTACTTCTCTGGATACAGCAGAAGCACTGGCAACCAGCCTTGAGAATACAGACCTGAACAATTTATCTCTTATTGATATTGCTACGATTGCAAGAAGATAAAGAACTGATAAATAATATGAAATGATGAAAAGCAGCCGTAATTTTCTCTGTCGGAGAAAAGGCGGCTGTTTTTATCTTATAGAATCAGCAGGAAAAATACAGATTACAGTTGTATCAGTGGCATGGTGTGTAATATAATCATATGAGTATTTACAGTGAGTCAGATAGATATATGTGGGTCTTTTGCATTACTTATTATCTGGCAGAAACCTGTCTGATCCGGTTGAAAATCGTTGTAAATAAGAATAACAACAAAAAAGAAAACAGGAAGGGAAAGATTATGGATTTTATTGAACTGTTAAAGGTCATTTTCCTTGGGATTGTAGAGGGAATCACAGAATGGCTCCCGATCAGCAGTACCGGACATATGATCCTGGTGGATGAGTTTCTGAAACTGAATGTGACAGAGGATTTTAAGAATCTGTTTTTCGTAGTGATCCAGCTTGGCGCGATCCTCGCGGTTGTAGTTCTCTACTGGAACAAATTGTGGCCGTTTTATATCAGACCAATTTCAAAGAAACAGCAGGCAGTGCTTAACAGGCATGGTGCAGTATCCAGAGGAATTCTTACTTTTGTGGAGAAGTTCTGTGATAAAGAGAAATGGGTACTCTGGTTTAAAATTATAGTAGCCTGTATACCGACGATTGTTATCGCACTTCCGTTTAATGATGTCATTGAAGAGAAATTTAATAACTATGTAGTAGTTGCCATTGCACTGATCGTATATGGTATCCTCTTCATTGTCATTGAGAATTATAACAAGAGAAGAAGACCAACCTGTACAAATCTGGAAAATCTGTCATTTAAGACTGCACTCATCATCGGTCTGTTCCAGGTACTCTCCGTAGTTCCGGGTACATCCCGTTCAGGTTCCACCATTATCGGTGGTATCCTTGCAGGAACCTCCCGTACAGTAGCAGCAGAATTTACCTTCTTCCTGGGAATCCCGGTCATGTTCGGAGCCAGTCTTCTGAAAATCCTGAAATTCGGTTTCTCTTTCACAGGAACAGAGGTGATGATCCTGATCGTGGGAATGGTAGTGGCATTTGTAGTTTCCATTATCGCGATCAAATTCCTGATGGGATACATAAAGAAACATGACTTTAAGGCATTCGGATGGTACAGAATCGCACTTGGTATTCTGGTGCTTGGATACTTTATCGGAAAAACACTTCTTGGTTGTAAATAATGTATAAGAAAAGCCCTGCTGTATAAGCGGCATGTACGTCATAAGCGTATATCCCGGACAGCAGGGCTTTTTATTATGTTACAGGTTTCTTATATACAGATCATTTCGCCGGTATAAGAGGTATCATAACCTGTCAGATGATGAATCTCAGTTTTGAAATCTTCAGATTGTACAATTTCCACAAGAGCAGAGAACCCCGGCTTTCTCACAGATTCCGCAGGAATTGCCAGATACATCTGCATATCAGTCACAGGGACGAAATCAAGTCCCGGAAAGTAACGTGCGATCATTTCTTCTCCAAAAGCAACATTCGCTCTGTGCTCAAAAACAGCAGATGCAGATGACATATCAGAGACAGCTTCATTTCTGTATCCGCTGATTTTTTCAGAAGAGATTCCCCGTTCTTTTAACAGACGGTCCAGATAAACCCTGCGGGCACTTCCCTTTTCACGATTCATAAAAACAACTTTCGGATCCGTCAGGTCCTCCACAGAAGAAATCTTTTCAGGATTTCCGGCCTGTACATAGAAGCCGACAGAGTATTTATATAAAGAAAGAAGTATCAGCGGGATTCCGGGAACCAGGTGACGGATATCATCTATATCCAGACTGGTAGCAGCGATATGTGCCTTTTCGAAATACAGGGAATAAAGTCCGTTATAGTCATTCATATGAGACTGCAGGACAGGAAGGCCATCAGGATGAGCGGACATTTTGCCGAGAAGAAGCTCCAGGGCGGCAGAAGTCTGGCCGCCTAAAATGATACCACTGGAATGAAGCAGATAATCTCTCTTCAGCAGAGAGCTCTCAGGTTCAAAATTAACAAAAGTGTATGGAATATCCTGCCCGCTTTCGGAATTGCCGGAACTGCTCCTGTTAAGATACTGTGTCAACTGCTCTTCGCTGACCCTGAGTTGTTTTCCAATTTTGGAAGATTCCAGCTCACCGCGCTTGATAAGTTCATAGACCGTCGTCTTTTTGATCTTCAGACGGTCTGCGACCTCCTGAGCTGTGTAAAGTTTATTCATCAATACCTACCATGACATTAGTAGCCTTGATCACTGCATAAGCATCAGAACCTACTTTCAGGTTTAATTCTTCAACTGCTGCACAGGAGATGGTTGCTGTGATAATGTTTCCACCGCCGATATCAATAGAAACGATGGAGTTTACAGCTCCGTTATTGATACTTACTACTTTCCCTTTTAACTGATTGCGTGCACTTAATTTCATGATAATTACCTCACTGTTTATTATTTTTTTTCTATAGATTTATCGTTACTGTTCACACTCCACTATCCCGCGAGGTGTTTTGGCATGGATAT